>Ga0206873_1307_pt1 | contig 11479 bp, 8 predicted proteins | sample Alteio_BWOrgCont_11_FD_152631 | JGI IMG/M metagenome (GOLD analysis project Ga0206873, IMG submission 152631) | Enriched cells from forest soil in Barre Woods Harvard Forest LTER site, Petersham, Massachusetts, United States -... | ecosystem: Environmental > Terrestrial > Soil > Temperate forest > O...
CCGGATCATAAGGGAAATTTCCGTCTTTAAGTATTGCGCCATCTACAAAGTTGCCGGCTGTATCCAATTTTAGAAAAAAGGAAGCAGAGCAGCGTGAAGGAAACGTAAGTATATGGCCTCCGAAAGATAAGGTATCATCATTAATTCCGGAACCGCCCAAATAAATAAAGTCATTTTCATCTTTTGAAAGTGATGTTCCTCTCCAAGGGCATTTTCCTTTTGTTTGTTTTGCCCATAAAAGCTTACCGTTGGAATTGTATTTTGCTAAAAATAAAGCATAGGCCGGGTTCATACTGTCCCAGGGGTAGACGGGGGAAATTAAAGTATCTTTTCCAAAGCAAAGGGTATCCTGGAAATAGCCCGTAATATAAGCGTTCCCTTCCCGGTCGGTAATAACAGAATTACCGTAACTGATACTTTGAAAAGAGGGTATTCTTGCATTTCGTTCCCATAAAAAATTACCACTGCTATCGTATTTTGCAATATAAGGAACCCGCGAGGCTGAAGAGCCGCCATTCGTATCAATAAATCCGGTGGCATAAATATTTACCGCGCTGTCTGTTGTAATAGCACTGTTTGAATAATTAACGTTGCTCCTTACATGCATAAACACAGTACCGTTGGGGTGAAATTTAATAAGGCTATCATAGGTGGCAAGGCAAATACTTCCGTGTTTATCAATAGTTAACGAAACTCCATAGTGATTTTTTGCCCATAATACTTGCCCTGTAGGGCTATATTTAACAAAAAAACCAATAGTGGAGAGGTTATTAATAAGGGTGTCTGTTCCAAATATAATAGTATCGGAAAAGCCTCCGGTTATATAGGAATTGTCTCCGGCATCTGATGCTATAGCATATCCAAAACTATGGGCACCTCCAATAGATTTTGGATTTTTTGCCCATAAAACCTGTCCTGTTTGACTGTATTTAACTATATAGGTATTATCTGCATTATCGAATAATGTGTCATTTCCGAAAATAATTACATTTTCAAATTGCCCGGTTATATAAGCGTTTCCGAGTCTATTAGTCGCAACAGGTGCGCAATAGTCATTAGCTTTTATATTCACTTTCCCTTCTTTGCCCCAGCACCACTCTTGCGCAAGGCAGAGTTGAAAGTTGAAAATGAAAAGTGAAAAGTAAAAGAGTGCTTGTAGTTTTTTCATATTGGTTTAAAGTATAAAGATAATTACTAATACGCCCTACGAATAAATATAGTTAAGTATGCATCCTGAACAAAGATAAGAAACTCCCCTCATTGTTTAAGGCTCTAATGAGTGGATTGGGGGTTTCATTGAGCGGATTGGGGGTTTCACTTAGCGGATGGTTATTTTTCAATTGTTTTTTCATTCTTGCAAAAAATAGCTCTTTTTGCCCCAAACCCCTAAAGGGGCTTTGAGTAATTACCAGCCGGATGGGCTCCGACTATTTCTGAATAATTAATTTTCCGTCACCAATCAGTTGCCCGGTTTCCGAAATAACTCTGTAAAGATAAATTCCGTTGGAGTTATTAGATAAATCAAATGTAGTTAAATCCTGAGAATTATTAATTGATCGGGTAAATACTTTTTCTCCGAGCATATTGTAAATTTCAACTGACGACTGTCCACTGTCCACTGACGATTTTATTGTGAATTGCCCGTTGGAGGGATTGGGATAAACAAAAAGGTTGGCATTTTGAGAATGTAGGTTGTCAATACCTAACCCTGAATCACATGTTGGGCTCCATCGGGCTAAAAAAGTATTTGGTCCTTCATAACTACTAGATAGGGTGTCGGGCCAAAAGTATACTGTGTCTCCCGAAAATACGGTACTTGCAGTATAAATAAAATTACCTGTGTAGTCAGATGCAACGCCATTTCCACCACCACCCCTCAAGTTATTTAGCATAGCTCCGCAAATGGGATAGCCTGCCGTATCGAATTTTAATAAAAAGCATGCTGTGAGTGATGATGGAATTGTATAGAGTGGAAAATTGCCAAATTTTATGGAATCTATATATTGTGTTTGAGTGTATCCGGTTAAATAAATATGATTATCTGTATCACAGGCTAAGGCAGTACCAGTCCAGTTTTGAGATGATTGCTGCCCCCAAACAAATTTACCATTGGTATCATATTTTATTAAAAATACACAGGGATTTCCATTGGGGGAATAAGACGACACAGGGCCAAATTTTACGGTATCCTGAAAATATCCTGTTATATAAGTATTGTTTGCTTTGTCAATTGTGATGCCGTATGGTATACACGCACCATTTTTAGATTCTGAGCTTTGCTTTTTTGCCCATAATACATTGCCGCCGGGAGAATACTTCACCAAAAAACCCGAATATCCTGTATCGGAAACCAGCATATATGAACCAAAGCTAATGGTATCATAGAATGATCCAGTTATATATGAATTTCCTAAATTGTCTACTGATACAGAACAATGTGTTAAGATGCCATCAAATAATAGGGAACTATGTGAAGAAGGAATGGCAGATTGCTTTGCCCATAATACATTTCCGCTGGAATCATACTTTACTAAAAAGGCATCACAAATAGGGTTAACATAATTAGTACTATATATGCTGTTAAGGGTAAAACCGCCAATAGTGATAGTATCCTGAAAATAGCCACTAACAAAAATATTACCCGATTTGTCAGTAGCAACCGAACATCCCACCCCTAAGGAGTTTAATTGGGAAGAAGGCAAGATGCTTTGCTTGGCCCAAATAACATTTCCTGTAAATGAATTATATTTTACCAGAAAAAGATCACTGTTATACTGGTTAGCGGGTCCATAAAAATTACAAGTATCAGCTTGTACATTCCCTGAAAATTTCCCCGCTATATAAACATTTTCAAATAAATCGGTAGTTATACTATTGGCACAAGATATACCATTGTTTGAATTTATCTCTTTTGCCCATTGCACATTCCCCATGGAATTGTATTTTACAGTGTAAGCACTTAGATCGTCGGCAGTTAATGTATCAGTATTAAATATTAGAGTAAGATCAAATTGCCCTGCTATGTAGGCATTACCAAATGAAACCTCTCTATTGTCAGTTGCAACTGCTGTAGTTATATCTCCTTTAAGGTCTGCTTCTGAGCTCATTTTCCCCCATAAAAAATTTTGCCCAAATGAGAGTGGGGAGCTAAGAACTAAGAGCGTAGAGCAGAATAATAGTTTTAGTTTTTTCATAGCTATTGGGTCTTATTTCTGAATAATTAATTTTCCGTCACCAATCAGTTGCCCGGTTTCCGAAATAACTCTGTATAAATAGATGCCGTTTGGTTGAGAAGACAAATTGATTTGATAATTTGATGATGTATTCGTAAGCTGTACATTATTTAGGGAACTCATGAGGGCTGCGCCGTTGCTGATTTGATAATTGGAATACACTTTTTCTCCGAGCATGTTATAAACTTCTATATTACTATTAGCTCTTAGTTCATGACTCTTAACTGCAATTGTAAATTGCCCGTTGTTTGGGTTTGGATATAAAAGCACATTATTGGTTTGTGGGGTTATTGAAGTAAGGCCTTCTCCGTCAAGGCAGCCTCCCCATCTGCAAACAAAGGTATTTTCACCACCTCCCTTAGCGAACAATGTATCGGGCCCGCATAAAACAGTATCTAAAAATACGCTTGCAGTATAAATATAAGTTCCTGTAGAATCGGATGCAACTCCGTTTAACCACCATTTTCCGAGACTATTAATGATTGAACCGCATATAGGATTCCCTGACGTATCAAATTTCATTAAATAGGAAACAATGTTTGACGAAAGGCTGGGGTGGAGAATATAACTACCAAATTCTAACGTATCAACGTTTGTCAAAGAGACCCCAGACATATAAATATGAGCAAATTTGTCAGACGCCAGGCCGCTACCTTCCCATCCTGGGGAAGATGGCTTGGCCCATATCGCATTGCCGTTGGTATCATACTTTGTGAAAAATGCGCTATAGTATGGGGAGGTTGAATGCAATTGCTGGGAACCAAATTGCACGGTATCGGCAAAATATCCTGTAATGTAAGGGTTGCCTGTACAGTCTGTTATAACTGCCGTAGGATAACAAGAAGAAGCGCTTGAATTATTGATGCTTTGTTTAGCCCATAAAAGATTGCCTGAAGGAGAATATTTTGCTAAAAAACCGGAATACTGACTTGGGAAACCAAATAACGAGGTCGCTCCAAAAGTCAGCGTATCGTAAAAATAGCCTGTTATGTATGCATTACCAGACTTATCGGCGGTAACTGAATATCCGAATCCGAAACTGTACTTTGAAGCTATTCCGGCTTGTTTTGCCCAAAGCACATTACCACTGGAATCGTATTTCACCAAAAATGCATCGTCGTTATAATAAATCGACTTTAAAGTGAAAGCTCCAAAAGATACTGTATCTGAAAAGTATCCAGCTATGAATATATTGCCCAATTTATCTGTTGCCACAGAAAATGATTCTGCATAAGAAGTTGCTGAATTCACAGGTACAGTACTTTGTTTGGCCCAAATCACATTTCCATTGCTATTATATTTTACTAAGAAAGAATTAATGCCCCCTAAGGTTCCATTTAGTCTGAACGGCCCCACATTAGCGTTCCCGTAAAACATTCCTGCTACATAAATACTACCATACAGGTCCGTAGCAACGGAAGTGCCATAACTACTTTCGCTGTCAATCATTTGCGTAGTCCAGATCACGTTTCCGGCTGAATTATACTTTGTTAAATAAGCATTGTCATTAAGATAGTCTTTTAATGTGTCATTACCAAAAATTATAGTCGATTCATATTGGCCGGTTATGTACGCATTGCCGTTTTTATCCGTAGCTACGGGTGATGCATAATCATTAGCTTTTAAGTCACCATAGCCTTGCTCTCCCCATAACCAACCCTGCCCAAATGATGACGAAGAGCTAAGAATTAAGAGTGATATGAAGCAGAGCTTCGCACGCTTCATATTTAAAAATACTTTTAATTTTTTCATAGCAGTCGAAGATTATTTATACCCACTAGTACATACAATTACCCGCAAAGGTTGGGTGTACCTGCTGAACGAAGATAGGTTAAAAGCCTTGTTATTTAAGGCCTTAATGAGTGGAAGGGGGTTCTCAGTGAGTGGATGGGTGGTTTCACTGAGCGGTTAACGGTCTAAACTTTTTGAAATGTTTTTTATTTCTGCAAAAAATAGCCGTTTTTAGCCGTTATTTCCGTACATTTTGGTAGGTGAGTTCAGCACATTCAAAGTCATTGACTCCGTAAAATATGCCGTTTTGTGCCGTTTTTTTTCGCACAAGGTACTTACTAAGCTAATCAAATCTTCAGGATTTTCTTTCGTATAACTCCATCTGCCGATTGCAAGGTTATAAAGTAGATCCCGCTTTTAAGATTGCTTAAATCTATTTGCTCGGTGTTCCCTTTTTCAGAAGTGAAGTCGGTATTGTAATATACCTGTTGTCCTAATAGATCTGTAATAGCAACCGTCCCTTTAAAAGCTTGATTAAAGGATATAGAAACATTACTGCTTACAGGGTTAGGGAATATGGTTATTGAATTGTTATCTAAAAGATTCATGGTGCCTGTAGGGAACAAATAGGTAGGATTAGAATATGCTTCACCCGCCACAAAACCATAATGATTCATAACATGGGGCCGAATTATGTAGGAAGGTGTACAAACCACGTTCCAATCCGTATTAAGAATATATCTTAATCCGGGGTTTACCGGTGCATTTCTGTCTGTATAGGCATTAATAGAACCTTGAACCGAATCAATAGCATGCCAATTTCCCCTGCCGGAATCATCGCGTAATATCCGGTAGTATCTTACCGGGTTGCCCTGGTAAAAGTTCCAATTGAGATCAACTACATTGTGTCCTAATCCAACGGATGACTGAAGCAATACGGTTTTGTTAACATTACTCAAGGTCGAGTCAACTCCGCAGGTGTCGTCCACTCCTAATGCATAGAAATATGGTTCGATGGCAGGTCGTGCCGTATGGTCATTGTATGCTGAATACGCATGAACAGAAACCTTTCCAATAGGCACGTAAATGCTCAAAACATTTTGGCGGTATATAATTACACTGTCAATAGCCAGTGTATCCATTCCTGTTTTTTGCCATACAACGGTGTTAAATGTTCCTGAAGTATCCGTTGTTACATAACATATGGAAGGAGGGGGTTGAGATCCAATCATGGTAGTATCACTGGCGCTGCCGGTGCACCCGCCGGAAGAATAGCTATAGGTAATAACAGTTTCACCGGATGCAAGATTGGGATAAAACACATTTCCAATTACACCCGTTCCTGAAAAGGATCCGCCTGCGGGGGTGCCGTTAAGAGTGATTGGTGGGGCGCTTGGGCAAAATGCATGGGCAATGGGAGCAATGGTAACAATGGGCCCGTTGCTAACTACAATAGTTATGGTGTCTGTTTGGTGGCAGCCATTGGAGTCGTGTACAAATACGGTATAGGTTGTAGTTGCTAAAGGTGTTACAGAATAACTATTTCCCGAATAGCCGCCCGGCATCCAATAGGGAATACTATTAGGAATGGTATCAAAAACAACAGAATTGAGTATGGCTGAGTTACCCAGGCAGATCGAATCGGGGTATGTAAATATATTGACGCTGAGAATGCAGGCGTGAGGGGCGCAGGATGTATCAATAGTAACAAATGCACTGTCCTTGCAACCGCTGCTGTCTGTAACAACTACCGTATAAGTAACGTCTGATGAAGGGCTGACGGTGTAGTTTAAACCGTGGTAATTACCGGGATTCCAAACGGCGGTATAGACCGGATTGGCATCGGTTACATTGGCCGTTAGCACAGTTGAGTCATGGCAAACCGTCATTCGGGTGGCAGTTGCGGTAACTGATAAATTGCAAATGTGGGTACAAGAAACAGTATCAAATGGAGTAAAATATATAAAGCCATCATAGATATCTTGATAGGCATCGTATATAGTAGCTTGAATATGGGCAGAATCCGGTAAGCACCAATAATTATTACTCACACTTTCATTTGTATTAGACTCCGATACTATGCTGTATTGTGTATTGCTGCAAATGGTGTTGCACGAAATGGCAATGTCATCGATTGTTTCAATCCCTATCTGGTTATCTGAAATATCATTTAAGGTAATTGTATTTGATTCACTAAAGATACCCACGCCATTATATTTTATACTGCAATTTGTAACGTCATTGTATCCATGAATTGAAAGACCGGTTGAATTAGAATCAAAAGTACAATAGGATATTAAAATACCCATTCCATTAAAAATTCCATATTCATTATTACTAAAAATACAATTTAAAAGAGGGCCATTAGGATAAAGGATACCTGTCCCATCTTTATAGAACCTACATCCAATCGTTTCACCTCCACTTGACTGATAAATACCGGTTGTGTCATATTGGAAGATGCAAGTGTCAACCACCGGATTATTACTGATAGTCAAAAAATTGCTAATTCCGCAATTGTCTGAAATAAAGGTGCAATGAGTTATGGGGAAACTAAAAGCAGAACCACCTGTATAAAGTGCATTATTTGCATATGAAAATCTGCAATACCTGATAGACAAGGTATCACCACCATAGCCTACGCCACCATAGATACCTGCATAAGGTGAAGCATTATTACTGGTGAAAATTATGGAGTCGGTGGCGGTGCCATTTGCATATAAACTGCCATATATTGTTATGGAAGTAGTACTATCAAATTTTACAGTAACACCCGGCTGAATTCTAAGAGTTTTACCGCTAAACACTACAATATTACCGGTTACAATATAGGGGCTGCCAGCCAATGTCCAGGTAGTGTTTGAATAAATGCCCCCGCTAACATAAGTTTGAGCCGAAGATGAATTTATTAAGAATAAAGCTATTGAAAATAAAAATAAAATTTTCTTGCTTAAGTTTCTTCCAATTTTTTGAAATGATCTTGTAAACATGGCTAATGGTTTTAAATGTTGTTATACCCACTAGTACATCCTTTTGCTCCCAAAGGTTGGGTGTACCTGCTGAACGAAGATAGGTTAAAAGCCTTGTTGTTTAAGGCCTTAATGAGTGGAAAGGGGTTCTCAGTGAGTGGATGGGTGGTTTCACTGAGCGGTTAACGGTTTAAACTTTTTTGAAATGTTTTTTATTTCTGCAAAAAATAGCCGTTTTTAGCCGTTATTTCCGTACATTTTGGTAGGTGAGTTCAGCACATTCAAAATCATTGACTCCGTAAAATATGCCGTTTTGTGCCGTTTTTTGATGGATTGCTGAAGTGAAAGGGCTATGCAACATAAGCAAAAGATTGCGGAGGAATAATATTGAAATCTTCTTTAATGCAGAGTGGCTTTTGGTATTTGCGAATATTTTTTATTTTAATAGCGTAACCCTGTTCTTTGCCTTTAAAGTATTGGTCAAAATATTGTTTAGATATACCTGAGGCTTGGCTTGTTTCTGACCACAAAGTTTCAATGTCATAATCGAGAATATCATCAATTTCAAATTCACCGATTACTTTTTGTACCGGAGATGATGCATATACAAGGACTTTTTCAATATCTTTATTTTTAAATATTGCTCTTCTAAACTCAAATCTCTTTTCACCTGCAAATATTTTATTTGCAAATTCAGGTTTTATGGACATTAATACTTTCATACTCCTGCAACTTTAACTAATTTGTTGAATAAATCTCTTTCCATTTTATGAAATCCTCTTGGCATGTCTTTTATATCTTTAATTATTCCTAATTGATGCAATTCTTTTAGGTTTGGACGCCTTTTAAATGAATATGCATAGAGGAAATTTACGACGAATGGCTTTAGTGTGCCATACCTATTCCATATACTTATTAACTGTTCATTCTTGAAAACCGTTCTTTTTTTTGATATTTCAATAAGTTCATTGGCATCTTTTATATCCGTTATTACTTTTTCTACAATTCCAATTGTAGTTGCAACGCCTTCATAATAACCGCCTGTACGATAAAACAATATTAAATCACCTGGTTTCAAGTTTCGAAAGTGTGAATGCGAAATATATGATTTACTGATAGCATTTCTGTGTGGCTCATTTTCGATAAAGTCTGTAGGTGATTCGGTCTTTAGTATGGAATCAGGGAATAGTTCAGTATGATATTCAGGATGGATTGGCACAAAATATACATCACTTGTTGGGGAAAGATAAGGATATGTTAATTTGGGATTTTCAAGATTGCTTTGCTTAGTAAAGTCTTTTACAAATACCTTTTCTTCACCTGATTTTGAGTTTTTTACTCCATAATAAGCAAACCCCCATTCTTGAAGAAGGTCAATTAAAATTAATTGTTCAGGCCTCTTATCAAATATTGTAACATATATCTCATCTACTTTATTGATTCGTGCATTATCAAATACAATTTTAAGGAATCTTTCACCCAATCTAACTCCAGTACTTGCTACTTTTAGTGTCCCTATTTTAAGTCGCTTCTTATTTTTAAATATAGGTGATATGTCAGAATAGTTTTCATTTTCATTTTCAACTTTGACAAACAAAAATGCTGATAAAGTATTGTTTGCGTAACATACATAAGCAATATCGTCAGCTCTTTTATTAAACCATTTATCAAAGCCATGATAGTCCTCTCTAAAGCTATCGAAGAAGATATCCTTCAAATTCATATTTCCGAACAGCTCCTTTTTTACTGATAATACTTTATAATCTATGAGGTCTGGATTCTCAGAAGTCACCATCTTTAAGAACGTTTCGATACTATATACTTTATCTGCTATACCAAGTTTTTCTGACTTGTGGTGGATTTTTTTATCTTCCGATATTAGAATATTCACTCTATCGCAAAATACTTCATTTAATAGCCTCGTATCGTTAATATCATTTGGATTGACATCAATACGTGAACATATTGTATTTACTTTTTCATTTAGTGGTGCTTCTGTTTTAAGAAGATTGTAATTATCTAGTTTTATTGTAAATGTCTCTACCGTATTTTTATCAATATTCTTTTCAATTTCTTCTAAGGTCAATGGATGGATGCATTTAGTATAATGTAGTTTGTCGAGCCATTGAAATAAGCTACCAATTTTAGGGTTAATGATTCTACTTGCTTCCCTATGGATTATAATATTTGTATCAAGTAAAACCCTCATAGTAAGAGTATAACGATTGCTTCCATTTAGACTAAAAACGTCCAAATATACTGATAAGATTAGAATGAGAATATATTTAAGGATCAAACGCATATTTCTTTCTCTTTTGCTTTATATCTATTAGGTACCGCCTTCTGTTCCAGGCACACCACAATGCTTCCAACCAACTGCTCCCGATTAATGAGTGTTTCATTATCGTCTTCATCTATAATGAGCAAACTATGTTTAGTAGCTTCGGTAATCCAGCCGATAAGCGTTGTAATGCCTTTTTCGGGGATATTGGCAGTCACCTTGCAGTAGCGGTTTATAAAGAGATAAGACACTGTTTTATTAAGTAAAATATTCAGAATGGAAAGTTAGGAATGAAAAATGAAAAAGCTGAATTATGCTACATTTTGTAGTCGGTTTTTTTCAACAAGTAAATCAGGCTTAGTATGTATCTTCATCAAAACCAGTTCGATCCTCCGTATTTCAGTTCGCATCTTATCTCTCCAGCGCAGGTAGTATTCCGATACGGGTTCCGTATTGTGCATTTTCGAACGCTTGTGCATGGTTTTATAATCTGCCTGAAAGGCATCGTAGGCTTCATATAGCCCTTGCAGGTATTCTTGTAGTAATTCCACTTTTTTCATATTTGTAAATGAGGTTTTCGGTGATGGTAAAATTCTTGTAGGTCCATTCGGTAACTGCTTTCATGGCTTCTTTCAGTTTTTTAAAATAGCCCAGAGAGCTCCAATCAACCACCGGCGGTAGTTTTTTTAATGCGGACAAATATTCGTAAATGCTTACCCAGTCAGGATTTGCCGGCAAGCTTTTGTTAGCGATTATATGCTTGAGAAAGAGCGTGTATTTTTCTTCCGGGCTCAACATGGTGTGAATGCGCTGTTCTGATTTTCCAATCAATTTCTTTGCATTACCTTGCTTTTTATAGATTTTCATCAACTTGCTTATAAATAGCGGAGATACGTATGGACGCAGGTTTTCAGCCTCCGGAAGCTCGCAGGCTGTATAGGCTGAAAAGGCTTCGCTAAAGGTGTCTACATACATCCATCCCTGGTTTTTATATACCTCATCTATAAATAGCTTGGTTTCAAGGGGTGATATTTTAAACTCCTTGCCTACTTTAAAAAACGATGCCAAAAGCAGGGCTGCAAGTTCCTTTTCAGTTAGCGATGATATTCTTGGCCTGTTATTTTCCATGCGTTTTATTCATATTTTCCTGTTTCTGCCAGTAGTTCCATAGCCGATTTTTTTTGTGCTTTCGGAAGTTCAGGTACCATGTCATCCAGCCATATTTTTCGGTTCAAATAGGTAAGCGGGTTCTTCCTGTACTGCCT
>Ga0206873_1308_pt1 | contig 11422 bp, 11 predicted proteins | sample Alteio_BWOrgCont_11_FD_152631 | JGI IMG/M metagenome (GOLD analysis project Ga0206873, IMG submission 152631) | Enriched cells from forest soil in Barre Woods Harvard Forest LTER site, Petersham, Massachusetts, United States -... | ecosystem: Environmental > Terrestrial > Soil > Temperate forest >...
GATTACGCCGAGGTCGGCCAGGAGTACGAAAACGCCATCGAGCAATTTCTGCGTGACGAACTGGAGTACGTCGTCGTCGAAACTTTTGACGTGGCCCGCGCGGGAATTGCCATGCTCCGTGACGATGTCGGCGGCCGCGCCACGTTTTTCGTGGATTCCCTGCGCAAGCTGAATTTGCAGCCGAACGAACCCATCGTGCCCTTCGAGATTGAACGGGAAACCGTATCACGCCTCGACCGCCTGGTCGAATTCCGCGACCCGCTGGGTCCGGCGGCGAAGCAGTTTTTGCCGCGCCTGCAGTCGGCATTCCTTGTGGAGCAATCCGCCGTGGCCGAGCGGCTCGCGCGCGCGAATCCCGCGTATTCCTTCGTAACAACTGACGGCACAACGTATCAAGGCCGCGTCGTCAGCGGCGGTCGCCCCTCGGAAGCGGGCCCTCTTGGCATGAAGCGCGAATTGCGCTCGCTGGACGCGGAAGTATTGCAACTTGAGCGCGCGGCATCGGAAGCGCAGGCGGCTCTGCATCACATTGAAGAAGAGCTTCACGCCAGCGAAGTCACTCTGGAACAAGCCGCGGCGCAGCATGTCGAATCCGAAAAACTCGCGGTGGCGGCCACCTTGCAACGCGACCAGGCGCGAGGCGACATGGTGCGCCTCGGAATCGATCTGAGCGATTGCCAGATCGAACTCACCCGTTTGCGAAGCGACGCCACCGCGGCGCAGCGGCGCGCGGAGGCTGCACAGCACAGGCGCGGCGAAGTTTCCAGCGCTCGGGAAGGAACGGAACTGGAAATCGCCCAGGCGATGGAGCAACAAGTCACCCTGCGGCAAACAGCCCAAGCCAAGCAGGAAGACCTGGCCTCGCGCCGCGCCGAGATGGCTGGGCTTGCGGAACGCCTCGCCAGCGCGGAAACGATCGCGGCGAGCATGGCGCACGAACTCCAGGAACTTGTCGCGCGGCGGTCGGCGCTGGTCCTTCAGCACGATTCACTTGTCCAGGAACAAGAGCAGCTTGCCGCGCAGACCGCGGAGCATCAAAGGCAAGTCGAATCCCTGCGCGCTGAAAAACTGCGGCTCGAAGCGCGTGGCGCCGAAATGGAGCGGGAGTTCGACGCAACGCGCGTGCGTTCCACGCAGGTGGACGACACCCTGCGCATGGCTCGCCAAAAGCTCGGCGACTTCCGCGAAGAGCGCAGCAAGCTCGAGATCGAGCGCGCCCGCAACGAATCCGAGCGCGAACACCTGCGGCAATCGTGCCTCGATGAATTAAACGCGCAGCCGGAAGACTTAATCGCGGAATTCCCCGCCCTCCTGACCGGCGAGGAGTTGCGCTCTTCCGACGCGCAGTACCACGAACTGAAAATGCGGATCGAATCGATGGGCCCGATCAATATGATGGCCCTCGAGGAATACAACGAGTGCGAGCAGCGCTTCGATTTCCTGGGCCGCGAACGCGCCGACCTGTTGCAATCGATCGCGGACACGCAGCAGGCCATCGCGGAACTCGACGAAGTCTGCAAACTGAAATTCGAGGAAGCGTTCACGTTCATCAATCAAAATTTCGCCACGGCGTTTCACACGCTCTTCGGCGGCGGTACCGGCGAAATGCGCCTATCCGAACCGGACAGCTCCGGCGAGCCGGGCATCGACGTGGTGGCGCAGCCGCCAGGAAAACGCCTGCAGAATGTGCTGCTGCTGTCGGGCGGCGAAAAAGCGATGACGGCGCTGGCGTTGCTGATCGCCATCTTCCGCTACCAGCCGAGTCCGTTCTGCATCCTGGACGAAGTCGACGCGCCGCTCGATGAAGCCAACGTCGGGCGTTTCACCAAACTCGTCTCCGAAATGAGCGCGGGCACGCAATTCATCGTCGTGACACACAACCGGAGAACGATGGAGATGGCGTCGGTCCTGTACGGCGTGACGATGCAGGAGCCCGGCGTCTCGAAACTCGTTTCCGTCCGCTGGGACGAACCCGCCGCCGCCCAAGCCGCGACGAACGCCGCATAAATCAACTGCAACCCGCAGAAGCACGGAGGAAGAATCAGAGGAATGGTTTTCTCTTCCGTGTTTTCTCTGTGCCCTCTGTGTTCTCTGTGTTAAAAGTTTTGGTTATGGTTGGTGAAATAAAGTGTACTCCGCGCGAAGAAGGTCCAATGACATGTGAAAAACTTTGCACACCGCTTTAAATTTCCTCCCATGGAAAAGTTTTCCACTTTTCGTTTTTCTTCTCCGTTGACATCGCCCGGACGTACGCTAGAATGTCCGCCACTCGGAAGGGATAGGTTGCTTTTGGCTTCTCCAAAATTAAATGCTGTCGTATGGGAAACAAATCTTCCCGGAATTCACTTCCTGAATCGCGGTAAGGTGCGCGATTTGTATGAGGTAGGCGGCCAACTGCTGCTCATCGCCACGGACCGGCTTTCCGCGTTTGACGTCGTTTTGCCCACGCCGATCCCGGACAAGGGCCGCGTCCTGACGCAGCTCTCGCTGTTCTGGTTCAATCTGCTGCGCGATGTCATTCCGAACCACATCGTTACCGCAACGGATTTCCCGGCCGAGCTAACGTCCTATCGAGCCCAGCTCGAAGGCCGCACCATGCTTTGCCAGCGAACAAATCCTCTGCCCATCGAATGTGTCGTGCGCGGATACTTGTCGGGCTCGGGGCTGAAAGATTATCGCACCACCGGAAAAATCTGCGGCATCGCCCTGCCGCCGGGGCTTCGCGAATCCGAACGTTTGCCGGAAGCCATTTTCACTCCCTCGACCAAGGCGACCACAGGCCACGATGAAAACATTTCGTTCGACGAGGCGGTCTCGCGAATCGGTGGAGAGCTGGCCGAAAAAGTGCGCTCCGTCAGCCTGGAAATTTACCGCCGCGCCGCCGCATACGCAGAACCACGCGGAATCATTCTGGCGGACACCAAATTTGAATTTGGCCTCGTCGGAGAAAAATTGATTTGGATTGACGAGGCCTTGACTCCGGACTCCTCTCGTTTCTGGCCCGCGGACGGTTACCAGCCCGGCCGCGCCCAGCCCTCCTACGACAAGCAATACGTGCGCGACTACCTCGAACGGATCGGGTGGAACAAGCAGCCCCCAGGCCCGGACCTTCCTGCCGATGTCGTCGCCGCGACCCGCGAAAAATACAGGGAAGCGTACTGGCAATTAACGGGCCACGAACTAAGCTAGTCTCGCCGGCGGAATCGTCGGGCGGCGAACAACTCTTGTGCGGAGCGTGCTACGGTGAAGGAGCAATTGGAAACGCTGGTTGGCCTGATGGTGGACCGAGGGATCCATTTCGATGAAGCAGTCAACGAATTTGAAAAGAAGTTTATCAAGCGCGTGCTGGACCGTTTTCACGGCAATCAATCGCGAGCCGCGCGGTTGCTTGGAATCCACCGCAATACGCTCAGCCGCAAGATCGATCTCTATAGACTCGATCATCGGCATCGCAGGCAGAAGTGACTGGTGACTCGTGTTTCGTAATCGGTGATTCACTTGCACCGCTACCTGCGCCGCGATCGAATCGTAATTCCCGGATTTTTAATTTGAAATATGTAATTCGTGTGGACTGCACAAACTTTACTGCCGAGTGCAAGCGCTCCCAATCGACCGCATTTATCCCTAGAACAAAATGGCCCCGGAAAATTTCCCGGGGCCATTTGTTTCCTCGATCCGATCGAAGATCAATTTCCTGACGGAGCCTTTTTGGCAGGACCTTTCTTGGCCGGTCCCTTCTTGGCGGGAGTCTTTTCCTCGGGCAAATCCTCCGTATTGATCTTGGCTTTGTCCCACATCAGCATGAAGGGACTTTGCGTATAACCGGTCAGCGTGCCGGTAAATCGAACCACAGCATCTTTCTCAAGGCGCTTGGCTTCCGGCTGGCCATCGATCTTGACCGTCATGTTGGCCATGGTGGCCGCTTCGATTTCTTCGGGCGTGGCGCCGCGGAACACATGCAGCGTCACGGTATCGCCATCCACCGCGGGCGCTTCCATCAGACGGACACCGACGTCCGGATACTCCAGGCCGCAACTCGCAAGCCACATGGCCTTGCCCGCATCGCCACCGGCCATCAGCGCGGGGATAAAGTTCGCCGTGTCATCGCGCGCCTTCTGCAAATCGGCCGCGCTTGGAACATTCAACGTGGCGGGTTTATCCGTGGCGCTGGCGGCCAGCGTGAGCAGTTCGGTCACCTGATCATCGACCAGCTTGTCGCAGGCGGGCTGCTGGTAGCGGATGATTTGGTTCTTCAGATAGGCGCGCACTTGCGCATCGTTCGGTATCTTCAGATCGATCGCGCGTGCAAGTTCCCAGAAGCCATCCGTTCCCATGGGCGGGGTCATCTGTAAATTCACAATGCCCAGGCGATAGTGGGTAACAGGATCCTCCGGAGTAATCGACAGGACCGTCTTGTAGTACCCGACCGCGCCGGGATAATCCTTCATGGTTGTCGAAGCAAGCGCCGCTACCGCGTTGAATAAAGCCTTGACTCCCTTTTTTTGTTGCTCGAACTGGTCCGCCGCGACGCTGTCCGGCTTCTTGAGATCATCCAGGGTCTTGAGGCCGGCGAGCGAGGCATCGCGCGCCTTGTTCAGCGCATCGGGAGTTTGCAGCGTCTTGTCGGACATCCCCAGATAAAAGGCCTGCGCCCGGGTGTAATACGCTTCGAGGCGCCCCGTCGTGTCAATCTTGTCGCCAAGCGCGATCATCCGGTCGGCGTACTCAATCGCCTGAGCGAAGTTCTTCAGCGTCATGTACGTTGAGTAGTAGTCGCGATAAATGTACGGCATTAGCGTGGAGTTGTTGTATGTCTTCACAAAATCATCGAGCTTTTGGATCTTTTGCTGAGGATTCGGCTCCGCGTCCGCTGCTTTGTACGCGTTGTATTCAGGCAGGGTGTAACCTGGCTTCGCCTGATCCTGCGCCGCAGGTGCTGCGGCCCACAATTTGCCCGCGCCAGTTCCCATTCCCAGCGCGATCCATAACAGACCGGCGCCTGTCACAATCCACTTTCGTATCATCGGCTTCCAGCCTCCTCAGCAAATTTCATCGAAACTGATTGCAAAAACGATATGCAAGAATGTCTGCAGGCTTAAAGCTCTCGGATTATAGGGAATCCTACCCTATGGCGCAAGCGAGATTCCCTGCGGCTTCCGTGTCAGAGTTACGGTTCAACTGGCGCGTCCTGCCTCGGACCCGGTGAGTGCTAATGCTATGATGACAAACTCCGGACTATGGAAGCCTGGGCAGAGAATATCACTACTCCTGGGAATAATGGAGGTTCAATGCCATCGGAAGATCCCCTTGCATGCAAGGTCGCACTGATTACCGGGGCGAGCCGGGGAATCGGTTTCGCAATTGCCCGGCGTCTCGGACGCATGGGCGCGCGTGTATCGATTTGCGGGCGGGATCAGGCGAAGCTCGACCAATCGGCGTCCACCCTTCGCGGCGAAGGAATCGAAACGCTCGCCGTCCAGACGGATGTCACGCGCGGGGACCAAATTTCTTCCCTGGTTCAAAAGACGCAGCAGGAATTTGGACCGATTGACATTCTTGTGAACAACGCCGGCATCGGTTTGTTTGGGCCCTTTCACGAATTCGGGGAAGCCGACTGGAACACCGTGGTGGACACAAACTTGAAATCGGTATTCCTGGTGTCCCGCGCGGTCGCGCCGGAAATGATCCGGCGCCAGACGGGCCACATCATCAATATCAGTTCGTTGGCGGGGAAAAACACGTTCGCCAACGGCGCGATTTACTGCGCGTCAAAATGGGGCCTGATGGGCCTGACCGGCAGCATGGCCGAGGACCTGCGCGGGTATGGCATCCGCGTGAGCGCCATCTGCCCCGGCTCGGTCGCGACGGAATTCTCCGGGCAAGGCGGCAACAATCCGTCGAAAATCCTGCAGCCGGATGACGTCGCGCACGCAGTGGCAGCCCTGGTGACGCAAACCGCAGGAAGCTTCATCAGCGAAGTGCACATCCGCCCCACGCGGAAACCCTAATTTCACGCGCTGTCTCCGGTTTTCTCCGCATTCCTCTGTGTTCTCTGTGTTAAGGCCGTTGACTTAGGAAGAGCCGGACCGTACCACAAGAGGCGCGGAAAAACCGCGCGCAACATTCCTCTTGACAATAGTCGTTGTAACGAGTATCGTTGGATCATGAAACGCGCCGCAAAACCGAAACGCGATCCCCAGGCCGGCCTCGAAGCCCGCGTCTTCGTCAGCCTCCTGCGCACCGCCGACGTCCTGGCCCGCGGCGCCGAGGCCCTGCTCAAGCCCTACAGCCTCTCCGGGACCCAGTACAACATCCTGCGCATCCTGCGCGGCGCGGGGGAAAACGGACTGGGCTGCAGCGAGGTCGGCGGGCGGCTCATCTCGCGCGATCCGGACATTACCCGCCTGCTCGACCGCATGGAATCCCGCGGATTGATTGCCCGCGCCCGCGAACTGCAGGACCGCCGCGTGGTGAAGACCCGCATTACCGCGGAAGGCCTCCGCCTGCTGGGCGAGCTGGATAAGCCCGTGCACGAATTGCACCGCCGCCAGTTGCGCCACCTTCCCGCGAAACAGCTCCGGCAACTTTCAAATTTGCTCGACCGCGCCCGCGAGCATCTGGAAGAGGCGCATCCGCCCAATTGATTTTTTCGAGGCTCAATTCATTCATCGCAAGGAAAATAAAACGCAGACAAGGAGAAACAAAAATGAACTCAACCGTCGCAGCAGCAACGCAAAGCAGCAAGCCTACGCAGTGGCAGATCGATCCCGCCCATTCCGCCGCGCACTTCAGCGTCCGGCACCTGATGATCTCAAATGTGCGGGGAGAATTCACGAAGCTCGGCGGTAGCGCGCTCATCAACCCCGCCGATCCGGCAAAGTCCTCGGTCGAGATAACCATTGAAGCCGCGTCCATCAACACACGCGAGCCCCAGCGCGACGAACATCTTCGCAGCGCCGATTTCTTCGATGTGGCGAATCATCCGACTCTCACTTTCCGGTCCACGCGTGTGGAATCTCTCGGCGCGGACAATTTCAAATTGACGGGCGACCTCACGATCCGCGGCGTGACAAAGCAGGTTACCTTCGACGTCGAAGGCCCCACCGCTTCCGTGAAAGATCCCTGGGGGAATACCCGCGCTGGAGTTACGGCGTCAACGAAAATCAATCGCAAAGACTTCGGCGTCGCCTTTAACGCCTTGACCGAGACGGGCGCGCTGGTTGTGGGGGATGAAGTCAAGATCACGGTCGAAGCGGAATTGATCCAGCAGGCGCCCGCAGCCTAGGATTTCCGAAAGTGCATCGCAGGTTTCGCGATGCTCGAATCTTTGGCCGGATAGGTCTGCCCTGTCCGGCCGATGCTTTCTAAAAATGTAGAACCATCCGGAAAGGAAAAGCATCCAATTACGAAAATGGAAAAAATAGCCGAAACTCAAGTACCCATTCACGAACTGATTCGCCGCCGATGGAGCCCGCGCGCCTTCCTGGACCTGCCCGTCGAGCCGGACAAACTCCTCAGCCTGTTCGAAGCCGCCCGCTGGGCCGCCTCCGCCAGCAATGAACAACCCTGGGCTTTTCTACTGGCAACACAAGAAGACGCCAAAAACTATGAAGACATGCTCGGCGTGCTGGTAGACTTCAATCGTGGCTGGGCGAGCAAAGCGCCCGCCCTGATTTTGGCATTTGCGCACACCGTGTTTGAGAAGGATGGAAGGCCCAACCGCCACGCACTCTACGATCTGGGCCAGGCGGCCGCGCATCTGGCCCTGCAGGCGACGGCTCTGGGTCTCACGACGCATCAAATGGCGGGGTTCAACGCGGAAGCCGGGCGAGAACGTTTTGCAGTGCCCGCTGGATGGGAGCCGGTCAGCGTGATTGCTCTTGGGTATGCAGGAGATCCAGACTCATTGTCGGAAATTCTGCGCCAGCGGGAAACCGCCCCGCGCAAGCGCAAGCCGCTGGAAGCATTTGTTTTTTCGGGCGCCTGGGGACATCCAGCTCCGATCGCGCGTTCTGCCTGAATGAAATGAACGAGTTGCTCCAATTCGTCGTCCGGCACGGATACATGCTGGTGTTCGCGTGGGTGTTTGTCGAACAGGCGGGCCTGCCGGTTCCGTCGGCGCCGCTGCTGCTGGCCGCGGGCGCGCTTTCGGGAACGCACCAAATGAATTTGGGGACGGCCATTTCATTCGCGACCCTCGGCGCTATGGCCAGCGATGCGATGTGGTACGAACTGGGCCGGCAGAAAGGCGTTCGTGTCCTCCAGCTGCTTTGCCGGATTTCGCTGGAACCCGACTCCTGTGTGCGAAGGTCCCAGGTCCGCTTTGGACAAAACGGCCCGCGCGTCCTGCTGATTGCTAAATTCGTTCCAGGATTAAACGCGATGGCCGCGCCCTTATCCGGAATCATTCGGATGGGTTGGCGGCGGTTTTTGCTTTTCGATTTTCTCGGAGCTTTGCTCTGGGTGTGCGCCTTCACGATGACCGGTTACACGTTCAGCAGCGATCTCGAGCGCGTTGCCGCCAGGGCCGCCTATCTTGGAGAATGGCTGCTCGTCCTCCTGCTGGCCGCATTTGCCGGCTACATTCTTTGGAAATTCTATAATCGCCGGAAGTTCCTGCGCAAATTGAAGATCGCGCGAATCTCCCCGGAAGAATTGAAAGAAAAATTAGACGCCGGAGAGGACATCCTCGTCGTCGATCTGCGGCACTCACTCGATTTCGAAGCAAACCCCGAAACGATTCCCGGCGCGCTGCACGTGGATGCCGCGGAGCTTGAGGAAGCCTACGAAGTCATTCCCCGGGACCGGGAGATTGTCCTGTTTTGCGCCTGCCCGAATGAAGTAACCGCAGCCCGGCTCGCGCTCTTGCTGCGCAGCAAAGGAATCACGCGCATCCGGCCGCTCTCGGAAGGCTACGAGGGCTGGCGCAGCCGCGGCTTTCCGCTGAGCCTCGCCAAGACCGAAACCGGCGACGCCGAAGCCGCAAAAGTATAGCCTCTAGATGAATTCCAAAGAAACCGGCTTGTGGCAGTTTTCTCCGCTGTCGAACACGCCTACGTTGTCGCGCCAACGGCGCGGAGGATGTCAGCCCGGGGCAACGCCCCGGGTATCGTGCCCATCTATCAGTCCGCCCTGAAGGGGCGGAGGACTCCTGCGCCCATTCAGGGCGCAAAATATTCGGTTGATTCCAAAACCCAGGGCGTTGCCCTGGGCTGGCATGCGACGGCGCTTTCAGCGCCTAAAACTGCTCGGATGATTTGTTTTTCAAGGATGAATTCCTGTCGGAATTGTCCTTGGATTTTTTCTAGAGCCGCGGAAGCACAATACCCTGCTGCGCCTGGTATTTCCCCTTTTTGTCCTTATAAGAAATTTCACATTCCTCGTCGGATTCGAAAAATAGAACCTGGCACAAGCCTTCGTTCGCGTAAATCTTGGCGGGCAGCGGAGTGGTGTTGCTGATTTCCAGCGTAACGAAACCCTCCCATTCCGGCTCGAAGGGCGTCACGTTCACGATAATCCCGCAGCGCGCGTAGGTCGATTTCCCGAGGCAGATGGTCAGGACGTTGCGCGGGATTCGGAAATATTCCACCGACCGCCCGAGCGCGAACGAGTTCGGCGGCACCAGGCATTCGGCGCCCTTGAACTCGACCAGCGACCGCGGATCAAAATGCTTCGGGTCGACAATGGTGGAATTCACGTTCGTAAAAATGCGAAATTCGTCGGCGACACGGATGTCGTAGCCGTAGCTGGACACTCCATAGCTGATGACGCCGTCGCGAACCTGGCGGTCCTCAAACGGCTCGATCATTTTATGTTCCTGCGCCATCTTGCGAATCCAGTGATCCGGCTTGACCGACATCCAGAGCCTCCTGCGTAGGGTGCGGGCTCCCCACGTCACCAATGCGCTTTGGCGCTTCAGCACCATTAAGCCCGCTAAAAGTGAAGTTGCAAAGACGCGCATCTTACCGGAGCGCGTTCACCTTGACAACCCGCAACTGCATGTCTAGCATAGCTTGCCGTCGAATAGCAGGAGGGTGGAGTGATTAAGCTGGATATTGTAAATGCCGTTGTAACCAAGACCGGCGTAAGCCGGACCAAGGCCGAACAGGCTGTCGAAACCGTTTTTGGTGCGATGAAGAATGCGCTCGGCAAAGGGGAACGAATCGAATTGCGCCGCTTCGGCGTGTTCAACGTGCGCCCGCGCAAGACAGGCATCGGCCGCAATCCGCGCACTGGCCAGGAAGTCAGCATCCCTCCGGGAAAAGCGGTGCGCTTCAAACCCGGCAAGGAATTGCAAACGCTCTGAGATCACTTTTGAATCGCGCCCGCGTATCCGGCTATTCCCGTTTGGCGTCCCCTGCCCGCGAATTCTGTTCTCTTGCGCGTCGCCGCGCATCTAATCGTGTATGACGGATCACGCCGAATTTGAATCCGCGCCCGCGGGAGCACAAACTCCCGTGGTGGTCGCGTGGGACCTGCCTCCCAATCCGTACTGGGAAAATCTGGAGACCCGCAGGCAGCGGAGATCGCTCGCCATTGCCATCCTGCTTTTCGTGCTGACCTTGATTTCCACGCTGGCCGTCGGCGCACAATACGCGTCCTCATACGCGTCCGGGCAATCGCCCGATTTTGAAGAACTTTTCTCCACCTATGCGGCCTTGTTGGCGCACCCGCAACTCTTGCTCGCCGGCGTTCCTTTTGCATTCACGCTGATCGGAATTTTGCTCGCGCACGAATTGGGCCATTTTTTTGCCTGCCGCTATTACGGAATTTCGGCGAGCTATCCTTATTTCCTTCCCGCGCCGACACTGATCGGAACGCTCGGCGCGTTCATTCGCATTCGTTCTCCGATCTACAATCGAAAAGCCCTTTTAGACGTGGGCCTCGCCGGGCCCGTGGTTGGTTTTCTTTTCGCAGTCCCTGCTCTGGCGATCGCCATCTTTTATTCAAGGGTGGTGCCGCTTTCGGACGCACATGCCTCCATCGTCTTTGGGCGACCGCTGGTGATGCGCCTGCTCGTCGCCGTTCTTCGGCCGGGCGTGTCGCCGGGTGACCTGCTGCTGCATCCCGTGGGACGCGCGGCGTGGGTCGGCTTATTCGCGACGGCGTTGAACCTGCTTCCGGGAGGACAACTCGACGGCGGGCACATCCTGTATTCCGTGGCCAGCAAGTATCACCGAAAAATCACGCTGGCCGTTGCGTTGCTCCTGATTCCTCTCGGCGTGTTTTTTTGGAGGGGATGGATTTTGTGGTCCGTCTTGCTGCTGGCCATCGGTTTCCGCCACCCGCCGTTGCTCAACCGTTGGGAAAAGCTCGACCGCACGCGGCTCCTCTGGGCTGCCATTGCCGTCCTCATGTTCATTCTGTGTTTCATGCCCATGCCGGTGATGATTCGCTAAAGTAACACGCAGCAGGGTTGTTC
>Ga0206873_1309_pt1 | contig 11392 bp, 10 predicted proteins | sample Alteio_BWOrgCont_11_FD_152631 | JGI IMG/M metagenome (GOLD analysis project Ga0206873, IMG submission 152631) | Enriched cells from forest soil in Barre Woods Harvard Forest LTER site, Petersham, Massachusetts, United States -... | ecosystem: Environmental > Terrestrial > Soil > Temperate forest >...
TGGCTATGCCAGTGGATGTTTCCAACCCTGTGGCAGATTTTCTACGCCGATTGGAGGAAAAGGGTGTCGTTCCAATTGGCTTTTGGAGCACCTTGCCGCGCGACGAAAGTGAAGTCGCGGCAGTGTTGAAACAAGCGGAGCAAAAGGAATCTTCACTGAATTCCTGGGACCGTCGTCGCTTGGAGCATTACTTGGATGAATTCGATCCGGAACGAAAAAAACATGGAACCAAATTACACTACGAGGACTCCTCATTCATGCTCCACGGAGAGGTGGAATACTTTACAGGAGGGTATTCCGTGGACTCTATAACTGAAAGGGATAACAAAGAATCCGACGCTTATGCCTTCGGCAGTTTCGCACCGACGATAGAAGCAACTTATGGACGGTTCACTTATCTCACCACCAGTGCTTTTGTTGGCATGGAACGAAGCGTTCCAGCCCGCTTTCCCGTGGATAACTACGACCCCCAAAACGGCCTGCCATATAATGTCGCCAATATGGGAATAAACAATTCGGATCAGCACGTCAGCACGTTTGATGGATTCCGCATGGTTGGAGGTGCGGGTAATTCAAACATACACCTAGAAATAGGGCAGGACTGGAATGAATGGGGACCCGGACATTGGCAGCATACCACTTTGAGCGATCATCCTTATTTTTGGGATTCGGATTCTTTGGCTGCGGATTCGGCGGTGGGGTTCTACGGAGGAGGACAGCGCCCTTTGGTATATCCGGGCAGTTATCGCCGCGGGTATGAGTACCCGGGTCAGGGCCCCCCCATGCCCCAAATCCGTTTCAGAGTGGGTTCGGATCACTGGGACTACGTAAAAATCATCGCCCAAACCATGGGCATTAATGATTCTTTCTCAACTCTATTTGCTCAACGTCTATCCGCTCATTTTGGTTCATTTCGGTTCGGCGCCTCTGAACTGCTAGCCTTCGGAAGGCCCTCAATTCCATTGACCGCCTATCTTCCAGCCGTTCCCTTATTGTTCGCGGAGCATGAAGGAGCTGGGGAAACGGGCAATGCGGCCCTGTCCGCTGACGCTGAATGGATATGGACGGGCCATGGGCGTCTCTATGGTGAGCTTTACGTGGATGATTTTAATGGATTTCCACTTGACCGCTGGAACGATAAATTCGCGTCGGTGTTGGGGGCCTCTTGGCAGGACGCGTTTGGTCTGCCTTCCGAAATTCATATGGAATACGCCTTTGTCGATCCCTGGGTATACGAGCATTATGAAAATGACGAACAGCTCCAAAATTACGGGTCCTTGCTGGGAAGTATGCTGCCACCCAACTCCCAAGGAGTGTTCGCTTCCGTCGGATTCCCTTTACCGAAAGCGATCGACGGTTTGCTTGAATGGGACTTTCGGCAACGAGACTTAAAATCCGCGGGAAGCTCAATCTTTGATGTACATGGCACCAGCAGCGACATCATGCAATTCCTAGCAAAAGATGTGGAAACCCGGAATCAAATAACACTTTCCATGGATTGGTCATGGAAACGCTTCGTGCAGCTAAAAGCCGGAGCAGGATGGCTGTGGGTGGAAACTTGGGAGGGAAATCCAGTAGAGAACCTTAGTACGCCTTCCGTATTTGGAGAGGTAACCCTGAAGTATTAAAAATAAACGAGGCGTAAAAAACCACGTAGCTTTATTGTTGAAGGACTTTGGATGATCGGAGGCAGCGTCCGGAAGCCTTATTCATTTTGACTCTATAAATAGTTAGCCTCTTGAAATCGCCTTCCAAGCAAGAGATCTTTGGCAATCCCCAAAAACAATGCCGCCTCTCTCCACCTTAACAGGAATAACCTGAGACTTCTCCATTTGAAATTCCCCAAAATCGGAAGAAGATGATGCTCGAACAGAAGGTGACAAAGTGTGTAAAGTTGGAGCAGCTTTTGATCGGAAAGACTGCTACGGAAACGGATACGCTTGCTAATCGCCATCTGATCCACCATTTTCAGGGCCAGGGCCTGTTTTCCAATAAAGGCTGGGGCATGAATTTGCAGCGGATTTGTGTTATCGGAGTAGGAATTCTCCTGCGTGATCTTTTTTCGATAAAGGTCCACCTGAAAAACGAACTCCCCCATTTTGGATCGAAAAACGAAAGTTATGGGTCTGCCCTTGAATTTTCTGCGAAGGAAAAAAGGCACCGCCTTCATGAAGGGGATAAAGTACCGCTCAAATTCCTTAAGGGTAACCTTGGCTCGGCCCTCCTTCTCATCTTGCCTTCGGAGCACCTCACCTTGCTCGGCCTGATAGCTTTCCAATAGCTTTTCCCTTTCGTTATAGAAAGAATCCGGAGACTGAAGAACAAATCCCCCTTCCTCCGACCAGGAATCGCCCCGGATCATGATTTTTAGCTCGGGCGTCCGGATATCCCGCTGCTTAAAGTAATTTCGCACCATTAGTGGCGTTTGAATAGCCTTATTGAAGCGCATCGTCTCAGGATGAAGATGGCAGTTGTTGCTGGCGAAAGGAACGGCATAACGAGCCCCTACCCTTTCGCAAAATGCCCGAAAGCTTTCTATGTACTTCATCTCATCCGGCTGGTAATCCTGGATTTCCTCAAACACCTCGTAGCAAAGCCGCTCGTTCGCAGAACTGTGGCTCCGGAAGACAAAATCAATCTTGGGGTGGTTCTTCATGATCTGCTTTAAAGGCAGCCCCATGAACTTTGCGTCATTGGCATTCAAAAGGGTTACCCCCCCGGCTTGCACGACGACCGCGCTGTCACATATGAGAAAATTAAATTGATAAGAAGTGATCTCGAAATCATCAAGAATTTTATGCCGCCCGCCATGGTCCAGCTCTATAATATTCTTGAAACCAATCTGGTTCAGGTCGTCCTTCATCCTGGAAAATTGAAGTTTGGGAACAATGACAGGAGTATCGAGGCTGAATTTTCTAAGGGAAGGGCCGTGAAAATGATCCCAATGCAGGTGGGTGATGAAAATAAAATCGGGCTTCAGATCCTCAATCAAGGACTTGTCAACCTTGGGATAATTCCACCAAGAGCGCCAATAACAACTTCCGACGAGCCAGGGATCAAATAAAAGAGTCTTTCCCTTGTGGCTTACCATAAGGCCAGCATGTGAAAGAACTTTGAAAAACACGTTTTCTCCTCAAATGACCTCGGCCATCTACCTGAACAATAGCACTTCAGAGGAAAATGATAAAATCCAATCGCACGGAAATACCCATCAAGCAATCCCGCAAAATCATTTGCAATAAAAAAGGGAAGCCGATAAAATTGGCCCTACATCCGCACTTCGCCCTTAAGAAAATCTTCATAAGCCAATCGGATTCCTTCTTTGAGGCTTTTTTTGGTACGCCAGCCCATTTCGGTAAGTCGGGCAACATCCAGAAGTTTTCGCGGGGTGCCATCGGGCTTGGAAGTATCAAAGACAAGGTCACCCCTAAATCCGACCACTTCGGCAACCGTTTCCGCCAACTCTTTAATCGTGACTTCCTGGCCGCTGCCAACGTTGATGGTTTCATCATGCAGATATTCGTTCATTAGGAAGACGCAGGCTTCAGCCAAATCGTCCACGTACAAAAACTCCCTTTTCGGACTCCCGGTGCCCCAAACGATAAAGGAGGATTGATTGTTGGATTTGGCTTCATGCACCTTGCGAATAAGGGCCGGGAGAACATGGGCATTCATCAAGTCATAATTGTCATTAGGACCATAGAGATTGGTGGGCATGCAGGAGATAAAACGGGTATGATACTGCTTATTATAAGCCTGGCACATTTTGATGCCCGCAATCTTTGCGAGTGCGTAAGGCTCATTCGTGGGCTCCAACTCACCAGTTAGGAGACAGGATTCTTTCATCGGTTGTTCTGCATATTTGGGATAAATGCAGGAACTGCCCAAGAAAAGCAATTTCCTGGCCCGGAATATGTAAGAGGAGTGGATAATATTGGTTTGGATACAGATATTGCTATAGATGAAATCGGCGGGATAGGTGTTATTGGCATAAATGCCGCCCACTTTGGCCGCAGCTAAAAAAACGTAATCGGGTTTTGTTTTTTGAAAAAACTCAAAAACCGCTTGCTGATTGGTGAGATCCAATTCCTTGGATGAATGGCCTATGATATTTGTGAAACCATGCTGCCTTAAACATCTTTCAATGGCGTTTCCCACCATGCCATAGATGCCCGCAACATAAATTTTGGCTGACTTTTCCACAGTAGAAGCTCCCTTGAATGAATCATGCCAGCCAAAAGTATACGAAAAGCTCAATGAATTGGATCGATTGTATTTCAAAGCCTCCGGCATTTTGAGCGAATCGAAACCGAGTCCCAACACGCAGTTTTTTACATTTTGCGCCTAGAAGCCTCGCGCCTAGAAGCCCGGCTTGACGGGGTCTGGCTAGGCAAGCGGCGTTCAGAGACATCGAGCCACTGCAATGCGACATTGCCCGGCCCGAAAATAATCCACCTACTCGATTTTAGAGGCGAACATTACTTTGCTGTCGAACTTCTTTGCTTCGGGTTTAGATGCCGTGTTTCAGAGAATGCCTTCCACGCGGCGTATTTTAAACGTCATGAACCTTAAGAATGCGACCGGGTAACTTTGCCGACAGTCATTTTGCGGAGAATGCCTGAAATGCCACTTTTGTGGGATGCACTTCATTGACCAAAACCACCCGATCCATTTAAATTTTCTGCTTTTGAAAGGTGGTTTTTTCATCTATCGTTCAATAGCCTCCAGCCTGAAGGGTATGAGGTATCGTTTCCGGGAGACGGGGTAAGGGTGAGTATTGACCAAACGTTAAATTCTCTTCCCCAAGGTACGGACGGCCGGGCGGACGAAATTGAAATCGCCCAGTTGCTTCACACTCTGTGGAACCAAAAAACGTGGATTATTTGCTGCACATCGGTCATAACACTTATCGGCCTTCTATACGCGATTTTTGCAACGCCCCAATATTATTCAGAAGCCACTTTCGTCTTGAAGGAAACGGGAAAAGGAGACAATACATCGAGCATTTTCTCCCAAATAGGGGAACTCGGGGGTGTGGGCGACGCGGTTGCGGCGCAATTGGGGGGATCAGGAAACGCCAGCCTTAACAAGATCGAGGTTATTCTTAAAGGACACGAACTGGCTGATTCGGTTATTACCACGAACAACCTCATGCCCGTCTTGTTTCACAAACAATGGGACCCAGAAAATGACACATGGAGATCCAAGGATCCCAAGAAAATTCCAACTCTTAGGGCCGGAGCGAAGAAGTTAAGAGAGGATCTCCTCACCATCAACATTGATGGAAAGAAGGGCTTAATCCAAATCGGGATCAAGTTCTATGACCCATTGCTTGCCAAGCAGTTCGTGGATGATTATTTGGTCGGCTTGAACAATAAAATTCGCGAGGACGTCATCTCAGAAGCAGAACAAAACCGCGAGTTTCTAGAAAGGCAACTGAGTCAAACTTCGGATCCCATACTCATGGAAAAAATCAATAATTTGATCGCTGTCGAAATCGAAAAAATGATGTTCGCAAGCTCTCAATCATTGGAAATATTGGAAGGGCCCGTGGCTCCTTGGGAACGCTCCAGCCCACAAAGAACGAAGACTGTGCTACTATCCTTTGTCTTAGGATTATTCGCGTCTATCACATGGGTCTTAGCGCGGAGGGGCATTGAAAGGTTCAAGGCCAATATGACTCGGCACAACACTCTTCCTACAAACTACGGTTAACATAAGATGTTAAAAAACGCGACCATTCTTATTACTGGCGGAACAGGCTCTTTCGGGAACACCTTTGTCCCCATGACCCTCGAAAAGTACGATCCCAAAAAAATCATCGTTTACTCGCGCGATGAAATGAAACAATGGGACATGGCAAAAAAATTCCAAGGTGAGTCTCGCATCCGTTTTTTTATCGGTGATGTGCGCGATCGGGAACGCCTATACCGCGCCCTTGATGGCGTAGACTACGTGGTTCATGCTGCGGCCACGAAGATAGTTCCCACCGCGGAATACAACCCCTTTGAATGCATCAAAACCAACGTCAATGGGGCGATGAACCTGATCGACGCCTGCATCGACAAAGGCGTAAAGCGCGTGGTGGCGTTGAGTACGGACAAAGCTTCGAGCCCCGTTAATTTGTACGGTGCCACAAAGCTTGCTTCGGACAAACTCTTTGTCGCGGGAAATTCCTATGCAGGCAGCCACAATTCCCGCTTTGGAGTCGTTCGATACGGGAACGTCATGGGTTCACGCGGCTCCGTGATCCCCTTTTTCATGTCGGTCAAGGAAAAAGGGGTCCTGCCAATAACCGACAGCCGCATGACCCGATTTATGATTTCTTTGGAGCAAGGCGTCGAACTGGTTTGGCACGCTTTCGCAGACATGGAGGGCGGCGAAATTTACGTGAAAAAAATCCCCTCCATGAAGGTGTCGGATATCGCCAGAGCCGTCTCCCCTACGGCCAAGCAGGAAATTGTGGGCATTCGCCCGGGCGAAAAGCTACACGAGCAAATGATCGGATCAGAAGACTCCATTTATACCTATGAATACACGGAATATTTCAAAGTTTTGCCTGCAATTCACGAATGGAACAGGGATTTCAAACGCATCAAGGATGGCAGTCCGGTCGGTGAAGGTTTCAGCTATACCTCGGACAACAACAAGGAATGGATGACCATCGGACAGTTAAGCACTTGGATCGAGGCGAACCAAGAAAAAATAGGCAAGATCTAATGGCAGCCCTTACCTCATCCATCCCTTAGGGGATCCCATGCGCAGGCGATTGGCGATTATTCCGGCACGTGGCGGAAGCAAACGCATCCCCCGCAAGAATATCCGCTCCTTTTGCGGAAAGCCGATCCTCGCCTATTCGATCGAAACCGCCCTCAATTCCGGACTGTTCAATGAGGTGATGGTTTCTACGGACGATGCCGAGATCTCGCGGGTCGCGCTGCGTTATGGGGCAAAGGTGCCTTTCATGCGCAGCGCCGAAACGTCCAATGACCTTGCCGGTCTCGCTGACGTTGTCCTGGAAGTCCTTCAGACCTACGAGGGCTTGGGGATGGCATTCGATGAGGTTTGCTGCCTTTTACCGACCGCACCTCTTTTAATCCAATCCGATTTAGCAGAGGGCCTGTCTTTGTTGACTGCCGGGCAATATGAAACAGTCTTCCCGGTAGTTCAATTTTCCTACCCCATCCAAAGGGCTTTATCGCTTTCCGGGAGCCGGGCTTCCATGATTTGGCCCGAAAACTATTCTGCCCGCTCTCAGGATCTACCTTCCACCTACCACGATTGCGGGCAATTTTACTGGATGAGAACACCCGCAATTCGCCAGGAAAAGAAACTTTTTACCAAAAATTCAGGAGCTCTCGTGCTTCCCGAAACGCGTGTGCAGGATATTGATTCTGAAGAAGATTGGAAGTTATGCGAGTTGAAGTATTCCATGCTTGAACCCGCGTCCGATGATCTCCGTGAAACCTCCGGTTCAGGCTGTCTCTGAGCAGAGATGAAGATTCTAGTCACCGGCGCATCCGGAATGTTAGGCGCGACTTTGGTAAGGCTCTATCAAAAAAACATGGACGTCTACGCCACGGGACCGGGTGAATTCCCGAACAATCCGGCCAGGAAATATTTGAAATTCGATCTCTCGGAGAAAACCTACGATGTTTTACTGAAATGGTCGGAGCCGGAGGCAATCATCCATTGCGCTGCAATGACCAACGTAAACGTCTGCGAGCAGAACCCGGAAAAAGCCCTCGCCGTTAACGGCGATTCCGTCAAAAGATTTTTGGATGCGGGAACCGGCGCAAGGCTGATCTACGTGTCCTCGGACGCCGTGTTTCCCGACAATGTGAAAATGAAGAAAGAAAACTCCCCTGTCACGCCAGCAAACGTATACGGGAAATCCAAGGCCCTGGGAGAACAACATTTGATGGCGGCGGGCGGATCGCATTGCGCAATTCGAACGACCCTCGTGGGAAGGAATATCAATCCGTCCAAGCAGGGGTTTGTCGAGTGGATGCTGGCATCCGCCCATAAACGGGCACAGATACCCCTGTTCCACGACGCCGTCTTCACCCCCCATTTCCATTTGGCAATTTGCCGAGGAATTACGATGGATTCTTCACAGCAAAATCAGCGGAATACTCCATTTGACAGGCATGGAACCGGTTTCGAAATTTGAATTCGGGATGAGATTGTTCGAAAAAATGAAGATTGACCCGAAGCTTATCATAAAAGCCAGCATTGAAGACTTTGGCCAAAGGGCCGGACGCTCCAAAGACCAAACATTGGATTCCTCGCTGTACGAGTCCCTTTCTGGCCGACATCTGCCAAGAGTTGAGGACACCGTTTCCACGTTAGCAGAACACTTTAAGGTTTGAACCCATGAACAGATTTAAAATCGGGAAAAACACCGTCGGCGAAGGCTCTCCCCTTTATTTTGTGGCCGATATCGCAGCCAATCACGACGGAGACTTGCAGCGCGCCTACAAGCTGATTGAATTGGCCAAAAAATCGGGGGCAGATGCCGCTAAATTTCAGAATTTCAAGGCTGCAAAGATCGTCAGTAAAACGGGTTTTGATTCCATGCGCTCCCAACTTTCCCATCAAGCCAACTGGAAGAAATCCGTGTACCAGGTTTATGACGACGCCAGCGTTTCCTATGAGTGGACGTCCAAACTAAAGTTGAAATGCGATGAGATTGGCATAGAATATTTTTCCAGCCCGTACGACTTCGAATCCGTGGATCACGTGGACCCTTTCGTTAATGTTTACAAAATCGGCTCCGGGGATGTCACTTGGCACGAAATTGTCGACTACATTGCGAGCAAGGGAAAACCCGTGCTGATCGCGACTGGCGCGTCGACTCTCGAAGAGGTCGAAATGGCGATGGATGTTTTGCAGAAAAGAACGGACAAGATCGTTCTAATGCAATGCAACACCAATTATACCGCGGAAATGGAAAATTTCAAGTTCATAAACCTCAACGTTTTGAAAGCCTACCGGGAAATGTATCCGGAGGTGATTTTGGGACTCTCCGATCATACCCATGGACATGCGACGGTATTGGGCGCTGTCGCGCTCGGAGCCAGGGTATTCGAAAAGCATTTTACAGACGACAATAGCCGCGAGGGCCCTGACCATAAATTCGCCATGAACCCGACCTCTTGGGCGGAAATGGTAAAGAACGCGCGTGAACTTTATTGGGCGATGGGTGACGGAAAGAAAAGAATCGAAGACAATGAAAAAAACACGTCCGTCGTTCAGAGAAGAGCCCTGTGGTTCACCAAGGCTTTGAAAGCAGGCCATATCCTTTCCACGGAAGACCTCTTTCCCTTAAGACCGAGGAAAGCCGATGGCATTCCTCCTTATGAAAAAGCGAGCCTGATCGGAAAAAAACTGATCCGGGACGTAACATCCGACGAATATATCCGAAAGGTGGACGTGGCAAATGCTTAAAGGCAAACTAGTTGGTTTGGTAGCGGTGGAAAAAGAGGACTTGAGTCCGTTACTGGCGTGGCGGAACAACCCGGATTTCCGCAAATATTTCCGAGAGTACCGCGAGTTGAACCTATACCAACAAGAGGCGTGGTTTAACGAAAAAGTTGTCAAAGATCCCACTACAATAATGTTTTCGGTTCGCAGGTTAGAGGACAACGAATTGCTGGGATGCTGCGGCTTTGTGTATGTGAACTGGGTGCACCGTCACGCGGATCTTTCTTTATACATCGGCTGGCAAGACGCATACATTGATGACAAGGGGTATGCTGAGGAGAGCTGTAGACTGCTTATCGACCATGGTTTCAAAGAGCTTTGTCTGAACAAGATATGGACTGAGATATACGAATTCGACGGCAAGAAAAAGGCCTTGTACGACAAGTTCGGTTTTCATCAGGATGGCCTTCTACGGGAGAACTACTTCTACGACGGTCGCTTTTGGAATTCGCGGATCCTGTCACTGATTGCGGCCGAATATTAAAGAAGTCACCATTGAACTACACAAAAGCCAAAGTATCCTGTATTTTTACGATCCCTGTGCATTATCAAGGGCATACGGGCCGTTGAGATTTCACCGGAATATGGATATGCCCTGCGAATGGGTATTTAGTTTGCCTTCCCTACGCCAAAGGCGAACTTAATCCTTTAGCTTGACGGCAACAAAAAGAAAGGCGCCTCTTGGCACGAGAGTGGACTTTACCAAAATGAGTTCGATTATTTCTTCAATAAAGGCTGGCACTAAAATCGTGCTACGCTACTCAGGAATGTTCCATTCCATCCGATTGCTTTATGGTTACCTCTCTTTTAGACTTCGCAATGTCACGCCTGCCGGTTCGTATCAAAGCATGATATCCTTGTTTTGCTTGACAAAAGGGAAATCGAACGACCTTATTCACGGCATCCTAAAAATTCGGAACCGCCCCTACCCAATTCGAACGCCTGATGGCGTGCTGGGGAAAATGAACCCACCATTGATTTCACGCATCGTTCAGGATATTCGAGAAAACGGATACCACGTCTTCAATCAAAGGTTGTCGGACCAAATGTGCGACAAGATCCTAGACTTTTCCATGCGCCAAAAGGCAAAGGTAAGAGCATGCGCGACAAATTCAAAAAATGGAATCGAGCCGGGCTATTTAAAAATTGACAGAGCCAATCCTGTCGGCGTTAGGTATGACTATGACGAAACAACTAGCCTCACGTCTCCGGAAATCCAGAACTTGATTTGCGACACATCCATTTTTTCAATTGCTCAGGGTTACCTCGAATGCAAACCCATTTTGGATCTCATTGCGTTCTGGTGGCATACCGCTTATTCCGATCAGCCCGATGAAGAAGCTGCGCAGTTCTACCATTTCGATATGGATAGGGTTAAGTGGTTGAAATTCTTTTTTTACATAACTGATGTAAAGCCTGAAAATGGTCCGCACTGCTTTATAGCCAAATCGCACCGAACAAAGGGCATTCCCTGGAAATTGCTAAAAAAAGGCTATAAGCGACTCCTAGACGAGGAAGTATCAGCAGCCTTTCCCAACAAAAACAATTTCATCGAGTTTACAGCCCCAAGAGGAACTATCATAGCTGAAGACACGCGAGGCCTGCATAAAGGCAAACATGTCCAAAAGGGAGATCGACTTATTTTTCAGATCGAATTTTGCGATAGTTTATTTGGCGCAAAATATGAAAGAAGCCACTTCCCCGAAAACGTAACCTCTAACCTAGCGGCAGCAAGAGAAGCATATCCAAGGATATATTCCAAATTTGTTTCAACTTAACGCCGAAACCCTAACCCAACATTCAAGTAAAAGCAAAATGCTTCCATCCCACCGCCCAATTCATCTCCTCTTGATCTGTAAATTACGGGTTCTTTTGGAGATTGCCTAATGCTGTCAGCCATATTTCG
>Ga0206873_1310_pt1 | contig 11303 bp, 18 predicted proteins | sample Alteio_BWOrgCont_11_FD_152631 | JGI IMG/M metagenome (GOLD analysis project Ga0206873, IMG submission 152631) | Enriched cells from forest soil in Barre Woods Harvard Forest LTER site, Petersham, Massachusetts, United States -... | ecosystem: Environmental > Terrestrial > Soil > Temperate forest >...
CGCAAGGAACGCGTCGGCGAAGTCGTCTCGAACAAAATGACCAAGACGATCGTCGTCAAAGTCGAGCGCCGTTTTCCGCATCCGCGCTACAAGAAGATTGTCACCGCCTTCAAGAAATTTTACGCGCACGACGAAAAGAGCGAGGCGAAAATCGGCGACACGGTGCGCATCGAGGAAACGCGGCCGTTGTCGAAATTGAAATGCTGGCGGCTGGTTGAAGTCGTCGAGAAGGCGGTCCAGGAAACATCGGTGGCGGCTTAAAAAGATTTTATGTTGCAAGTTCGTTCAAGTTTGGATGTCGCGGATAATACAGGCGCAAAAATCGCCTGGAACATCGGCGTGCTGGGCAAGAACCAGCGTTACGCCGGCATCGGCGATGTCATCAAGGTGCATATCAAGGTCGCCGCGCCGGATGGCACGGTGAAAAAGGGCGAAGTGCATGATGCCGTGGTCGTCCGCACGCGGGACATCATCCGCCGCAACGACGGTTCGTATCTGCGGTTCGACAGCAACGCCTGCGTGATCATTGACAAGGAATTGAATCCGAAGGGCACGCGCATCTTCGGCCCGGTGGCGCGCGAATTGCGCGACAAGAAGTTCATGAAGAAGTGATTTGAAAAATTTATGAAGCGTCATGTTAAAAAAGGTGATGAAGTGGTCGTGCTGGCCGGAAAAGAAAAGGGCAAGCGCGGCAAGATCATCGCCGTGTTGACGAAAAAATCGCGCGTCATCGTCGAGGGCGTGCAGATGATCAAGCGCCACACGCGCAAGAGCCAGCAGCATCCGCAGGGTGCGATCGTCGAGCGCGAAGGCACGATCCACATTTCCAATGTGATGAAGGCCGAGCACGTTGAACAACCGGCGGAAGCAACCGCATAAATAATTTTGTCACGGCAAAATCCGTGACGCATAAAAATGAAAGCCAGACTTTACGAAAAATACGCGAAAGAAGTCGCGCCGGCGCTGAAAGAAAAGCGCAAATATACGAACGTCCACCAGATTCCGAAGATGGTGAAGATCGTCGTGAACATGGGCGTGAGCGCGTCGCTGGAAAAAGGCGCGGTCGAGGACGCGGCGAAGGATTTGTCGCTGATCACCGGGCGCAAGCCGGCCATCAGCAAGTCGCGCCACAGCATCGCGCAATTCAAGCTGCGCGAAAACCAGGCCATCGGCTGCCGCGTGACGTTGCGCCGCGACGAGATGTATGAATTTTTTGACCGGCTCGTCGCGACGGCCTTGCCGCGCATCCGCGATTTTCGCGGATTGTCCCCACGCAAGTTTGACGGTCGCGGAAATTATACGTTTGGCGTCGGTGACCAGACGATTTTTCCTGAAATCGAGCTGGACAAGATCAAGCGCCAGCAGGGCATGGACATCACGATCGTGACGAGCGCGCCGACGAACGAAGAGGCGCTGGATTTGCTGAAGCTGATGGGATTTCCGTTCGCGGAAAAATAATTTTAATTTTATGGCCAAGAAAGCATGGTTGGAGCGCAACAAGCGCAAGACGGAAACGGTGAAGAAATTCGCCGCGATCCGCGCTGAAATGAAGGCGAAACGCGATTACGCCGGTCTCGCGAAACTGCCGCGCGACGCCAGCCCGACGCGCATCGTGAACCGCTGCGCGTTCACAGGCCGCCGCCGCGGTTATCTGCGGAAGTTTGCGTGTTCGCGTTTGACGTTTCGGGAAGCCGCGTTGAACGGTTTGATTCCCGGCATCACGAAGGCGAGCTGGTAAGCTAATCAAGATTTAATATGAGCGATCCGATTTCAGACATGTTGACCCGAATCCGCAACGCGAGCCGCGCGCTGCTGCCGGCGGTGGAATTGCCGCACTCGCGGATGAAGGAAAGCCTTGCGCACATCTTGAAAAAAGAAGGCTATGTCGCGGAAGTTTCCGTTGACGGCAAGACGATCAAGAAGCTGAAAATCCAGCTCAAGTATCAAGGCAAGAAAAATGTCATCGAAGGCTTGAAGCGCATCAGCAAACCCGGTTTGCGCAAATACGTCGGCGCGACTGAAATTCCGCGCGTGCTCGGCGGCCTGGGAGTTTCAATCGTGTCCACGTCCGAAGGCGTGATGACGGGCACGCAGGCGAAGAAAAAAAATCTGGGCGGCGAGCTGCTCTGTTACATCTGGTAAAAATTTTATGTCGCGAATTGGAAAACAACCGATTGCCATTCCTCCGAAAGTCAAAGTGGAGGTGAAGGGGCAGAAAGTTTCCGTCGAAGGCCCGAAAGGCAAGCTCGGCTGGGAATTGCCGAAGCGCACGAGCCTCAAAGTTGACGGCGGGAACATTGTCGTCAGCCGCGATGGCGAAGACGCGCAGGCGAAGGCGTTGCACGGATTGAGCCGCGCTCTCGTTAATAATATGGTGAAGGGCGTCGCCGAAGGTTTCGTGAAGAAACTGGAAATTCAGGGCGTCGGTTTCAAGGCCGCTGTCACGGGCAAGGTCGTGAATCTTTCGCTCGGTTATTCGCATCCTGTCAATTATGACATTCCCGACCAGATCAAAGTGACGGTCGAGGAAAATACGAAGCTGACGATTGAAGGCCCGGACAAAATGATGGTCGGCAAGGTCGCGTCGGAAATCCGCGCGTTTTATCCGCCTGAACCTTACAAGGGCAAGGGTGTGCGTTACGTCGGCGAACACGTCGAGCGCAAGGAAGGCAAGACGGTTCAGTAATAATTTTAGTTCACGGCACAATCCGTGGACACATTGAAATGAGAACGGAAAAGAAACAAAAATTGAAGCAGTTGCGGCGCTGGCGCATCCGCAAAAAAGTGACCGGCACGAAGCTGCGTCCGCGCATGGCCGTGTGTTTCACGAACGAAAACATCCACGTCCAGTTCATTGACGACGACGCGGGCGTGACAATCGCGGCGGCCTCGACGGTGAGCAAAACCACGCCGAAAGATTTGGCGGCGAACGTGAAGGGCGCAAAGACCATCGGCGAACTCGCGGCGAAAAACGCCTTGGGCAAAGGCATCAAAGAAGTCGTGTTCGATCGCGGCGGCGTGCGTTATCACGGCAAAATCAAGGCGCTCGCGGACGCGGCGCGCGAAGCTGGATTAAAATTTTAACCTGAAAAATACTGTGGCTGAAATCAACAAACCTGGTGGTGAAGGACAACGCGGCCCGCGCGGGCAGGGCGGTCGCGGCGGCGGCGGACGTCGCCGTTCGGATGCTCCTGAAAATTCCTTTGGCGGCGGCGGCGAAGAATTGATGGAGAAAGTTGTATTCATCAACCGTTCGTCAAAAGTCGTCAAAGGCGGACGCCGATTTAATTTCAGCGCGCTCGTTGTCGTCGGTGACAAGCGCGGCAAGGTCGGCTATGCGCTCGGCAAAGCGAGCGAAGTCGCGGACGCGATCAAACGCGGCGGCGAACTCGCGCGCAACCAGATGGTTTCTGTTTCTTTGAAAGATGTGACGATTCCGCACGAAGTTTATTGCCGCTACGGCGGCGCAAAAATTTTGCTGCGTCCGGCTTCGCCTGGAACTGGAATCATCGCGGGCAAAACCGTCCGCGCCGTTTTGGAATCCGCCGGCATCAAAGATATTTTGAGCAAATCGCTCGGCTCGAGCAACGCGGCGAACGTCGTGAAGGCGACTCTCAAGGGTTTGTTGAGCCTGCGCATGCGCGAGGACATTTACAAAGGCCGCGGTTTGGAAATCAGAAAAGTGAAAACGCCCGAAGCGCCTGCGCTGACTCCGGCTGCCAACTAATTTTATGCGACTACACGATCTTAAACCTCGTCCCGGCGCGAAGCATCGCACCAAGCGTTTGGGCCAGGGCGAATCCAGCGGCCACGGAAAAACTTCCGGTCGCGGCGGCAAAGGCCAGACTGCGCGTTCCGGCAGCTCGATCCGCATCGGCTTTGAAGGCGGCCAGATGCCGCTCATCCGCCGCATTCCGAAACGCGGTTTTAACAATGCGCGGTTCACGGTGCGTTATAGCGCGGTGAACGTCGGTGATCTGGAAAAATTTGACAACGGCGCAAAAGTTGACGAAACCGCTTTGAAATCGCTCGGCCTTGCCAACGGCAAATCCGCCGGAATCAAAATCCTCGGCAACGGCGAATTGACCAAAAAACTTTCCGTGAGCGTTAGCGCGTTCAGCGCATCCGCGAAGGCGAAAATCGAAGCCAAAGGCGGCACGGTTGAGATCGTCAGCCGCAAACCCGCCGCGCCCGCGAAGGCTTGAAGCGGGACTGACCTATGTTCCGCAACATCGCCGATACCTTCGCCAACTGCTTCAAAGTCCCGGAGCTGAAGTCGCGGATTTTTTTCACGCTCGGCATTTTGATTGTCGTCCGATTGACTGCGTTCGTCCGGGTTCCTGGATTGGACGGCACCGCATTAAGCAATTACATCAACACTCATGCGCAGGGCGGCGCGATGGGCATGGTCAATATGTTCAACGGCGGCGCGACGGGCAATTGCGCCATCGGCGGCATCGGCATCATGCCTTACATCAGCGCGACGATCATCATCCAATTGCTCACGGCGGTCTGGCCGAAATTGAGCAAGCTCGCGCGCGAAGAGGGCGGTCGCACAAAAATCGTCCAATACGGACGCTACCTGACCGTGCTGCTCTGTTTCGGCTGGGGATTCGCGACGGCCATCACCTGGGAAAATCCGGCGAAAGTTTTCGGCTCGGATTTCACCGGCCAGCTTATTGTTTCTTCGCTTGCGGATCACATCTGGTGGTATCGCATCCAGACAACTTTGATTTTGACGACCGGCACGATGCTTCTCATGTGGCTGGGCGAACAGATCACTGAACGCGGCATCGGCAACGGTATCTCGCTGGTCATCACTGTCGGCATCCTGTCGCGATTGCCGTCGGCCTGGCAGGGACTTTTGGATATGTTTGGCGGAAGTGAACCGCAGCACCATTTGATCGGGTCGGGACTGGTAATGTTGTTCCTGCTGGCTGGCGTCATCGCTGGCGTCATCGCGATCACGCAGGCGCAACGGAAAATCCCCGTGCAATACGCGCAGCGCGCGGTCGGCCGCAAAATGTATGCGGGCGGAACTTCCTTCATGCCGCTCAAGGTGAATTACGCGGGCGTCATGCCGATCATTTTCGCGCAATCTATTTTGATGTTCCCGCCGATGATTTTCAAGAACGCGAGCATCTTTTTCCAAAGCTCACCGTTCTGGTCGGAAACATTCCGTTCACTCGCGGCGGCGCTTGATACGACGACGGCTTCAGTTTGGTATCTCACGACTTATTCAGTGATGATTTTATTTTTCTCCTATTTCTGGGTGGCGACGCAGTTCAATGAGTTGCAAATCGCTGACGACTTGAAGAAAAACGGCGGCTACATTCCCGGCGTCCGACCGGGGCAGGGCACGAGCGATTATCTGCACAAGGCGATGAGCCGCATCACGCTCGCGGGCGCGATTTTCCTGACCGTCATCGCCGTCATTCCGATAATTCTTTCTAGAAAAATGGGGATTCCCTACGCCGTGGCGAGTTTCTTTGGCGGCACGAGTATTTTGATCACGGTCGGTGTTTTGCTGGATACGATGCGCCAGATTGAATCGCATCTGATGATGCGCCATTACGACGGGTTTTTGAAAAAAGGCAAAATCCGGGGACGGTTCTGATTTTGTGGCCGGAATAAAATTAAAGTCCGGGGACGAGTTGAAATTGATGCGTCCGGCGTGCGTGGTCGCCGGAAAAGTTTTGGACGAGATCGCTGCGTTCATCAAGCCGGGCATCACGACGAGGCAAGTTGATGAATTTGCGGCGGAGCGGATGAAATTTTACGGCGCGAAGAGCGCGTTTTTGGGTTATCGCAAGTATCCGTGTCACACTTGCATTTCGGTGAACGAAGAAGTTGTTCACGGACTGGCGGGCGAGCGCGAATTGAAGTTTGGCGACATCGTGAGCGTGGATGTCGGCGTGAGTTACAAAGGTTTTATCGGTGACAATGCGCGGACGATCGCGGTGGGCGGTTGCGGAGTTTTGGCGCAGCGGCTTTTGGACGTGACGGAGCAGTCGCTGTATCTGGGAATCGCGGCGGCGAAACCGGGAAATCGCGTGACGGACATTTCGCGCGCGATCCAGGATTACGTCGAGGGCAACGGTTTTAGCGTCGTGCGGGAATTTGTCGGCCACGGCGTCGGGCGCACGATGCACGAAGAGCCGCAGGTGCCGAATTTTGTTGACCGGAAGATGAACGACAAGCTGCGCGCGGGCATGACGATCGCGATTGAGCCGATGGTCAACGCCGGGCGGCCTGAAGTAAAAATCTTGAAAGATGGCTGGACAGTGGTCACGCAAGATGGTTCATTATCCGCTCATTTTGAGCACACCGTCCTGATAACCGACGGCGAACCGGAGATTTTGACATGGCCGGAGACGAAGCTTTCAAAGTTGACGGTCGCGTGACCGAGGTTTTGCCGAACGGCACCTGGCGCGCGGAATTGAAAAACGGACACCGCTTGACGGCGTTCGTCGCGGGAAAAGCGAAGAAGAATTTTGCCGGGTTGAAATCCGGCGACAAAGTGAAATTGCAATTGACGCCTTACGATTTGAGCGTGGGGCGGATTTTGGTTGAAACAAAAATTTAAGAATGAAAGTCAGAGCATCGGTAAAAAAACTGTGTGAGCATTGCAAGATCGTGAAGCGCAAGGGCGTCATTCGCGTCATTTGCTCGAACAAACGTCACAAGCAACGGCAAGGTTAATTTTGTGAATCTATCTGAAACCAATCCGGTTCAGTTGAAGCTTACGCAATTGCAAGAAGAATTGCGTAAGTTTCAAAATCAGAATTTTCATAATTGGCGGCTTTATGTAGTCGCAATTTTGTATGCCTTCGTTGCTTGGACTCAAAGCAGCATACAAGCTTTGATACTTTATTCGGGCACAGTAGCTTTAATTTTTATGGTTCACGAAAGAAGTGAGCGACGCAATAAACAGCAAATGAAATTGATTGCTGAATTGATAGACGAATTGCAAAAACAAAAAAATTGATTTATGGCACGCATCATTGGTGTTGAAGTTCCGCCGAACAAGCGCATAGACATTGCGCTGCGCTACATCTACGGCATCGGCCCCGTCAACGCGCTGGAAGTTCTCGAGCGCGCGAACATTGATCCCGCGATCCGCGCGAAGGATTTGACCGAGGCGCAGCTTTCGCAAATCGTCCACGCGATTCAGGAAGGCAAATATGTCATCGAAGGCGATCTGCGCCGCGAGCTCGGCATGAATTTGAAACGGCTGCAAGGCATCCGCTGCTATCGCGGTGTCCGTCACCAGCGCAGTCTGCCCGTGCGCGGCCAGCGCACGCAGACGAACGCGCGCACGCGCAAAGGTCCGCGCAAAACGGTCGGCGTGCAGCGCAACCCGAACGCCAAAGCCGGCATCACCTGATTCATTTTTAGAATTTCGATTTATTATTTATGGCCGAAGAAACAAAAAAGAAATCCGCTCCGAAGAAAGAAGCGAAGCCCGAAGCTGCTGAAAAATCAGCGCAAGAAAAGCCGGGCAAAAAAGCTGCTGCGACTGCGGCGGTTGAAACCGCGCCGCTCGCGGAAACTCCAGTTGTCGCCGCGCCGACGGCTGCCGAACTTTTGGGCGAAGACGCGAATGCAAAAAAGATTGTCAAAGCCAAGCACGCTAAAAATGTTGCTTCAGGCGTCGCAAACATTCTCGCCACTTTCAATAATACGCAGGTCACGATCACCGACATGCAGGGAAATCTCATCGGCTGGTCAAGCGCAGGCCGCGTCGGTTTCAAAGGCTCGCGCAAAAGCACGGCTTACGCCGCGCAGCAGGTCGCGCAGGACGCCGCTCGTCAGGCGATGGCGCACGGAATGAAGGAAGTCGAAATCCGCGTCAAAGGTCCCGGCTCGGGTCGTGAATCCGCGATTCGCGCGCTTCAGGCGATTGGCTTGGAAATCAGCACGATCAAAGACGTGACGCCGATTCCGCACAACGGCTGCCGCCCGCGCAAAAAACGCCGCGTCTAATTCATCAATCAAAATTTTTAATTAATTTATGGCTCGTTACACAGGTCCTCGCGTTCGCATCAGCCGCCGGTTCGGTCTGCCGATTTTCGGCCCGTCGAAATATCTTGAACGCCGCAATTACGGTCCCGGCGTCCACGGCCCGAAGTCGCGCCGCAAGCACACCGATTACGGCCTCGGCCTGATCGAGAAGCAGAAGTTCCGTTATTTCTACGGCCTGATGGAAAAACAATTTCGCGGCGTCTATGAAAAAGCGTTGAGCCAGCGCGGTGTCACCGGCGTGACGATGTTGCAGATTTTGGAGACGCGCCTCGACAACGTCGTTTATCACCTCGGCCTCGCGAATACCCGAGCCGCCGCGCGCCAGATGGTTTGCCACGGACATATCACCGTCAACGGCCGCAAGGTCGGCATCCCGTCGTTCGCGTTGAAAGTGAATCATGTGATCGAGGTCAAAAATCACAACGTGTCGCGCCAGTTGGCGACGAAGAATTTGGAAGGCTCCGTCAGCCGCGCCGTGCCGGATTGGTTGTCGTTCAACAAAGAGGAATTCAAAGGCACGGTCCAGCGGATTCCGACGCGCGAAGAAATCCAGCCGATCGCCAACGAACAGGCTGTCGTAGAATTTTATTCCCGATAAACCATAAACAGAAAAACAATTATACGGATTTCTCCGGCACGGGAATAAATCAGCCGGAAAGATCAGATTAAAATTGTTGAAAGGAAAATATGCCAGTCAGACTCGGACGTTTCGAAATGCCCAAGCGGTTGCAGAAGGAAGAATCCACCGCGACGGACACCTACACAAAATTCATCGCCGATCCGTTTGAAACGGGTTACGGCCACACCATCGGCAACTCGCTCCGGCGCGTGCTGCTCTCGTCGCTCGAAGGCGCGGCCATCACGTCGCTCAAAGTGGACGGCGCGATGCACGAATTCGCCACGATTGACGGCGTCGTCGAAGACGTGACCGACATCGTTTTGAATTTGAAGAAAGTCAAATTCAAGGCGCACACCCGCGACGAACAAGTTTTGCTGCTTTCGGTAAATAAAGAAGGTGCTGTGACAGCCGCCGATATTCAAGTGAATCAGAATGTCGAACTCGTGAATCCCACGCAGCACATTTGCACGTTGGACAAGAAGAAAAAATTTGAGATGGAACTCACCGTGAAAATCGGACGCGGTTTTTGCCCGAGCGACGAAAACAAAAAGCCCGGCCAGGCCATCGGCGTCGTGGCGATTGACTCGCTGTTCTCGCCGGTCACTCGCGTGCGTTATTCGGTTGAGGCCGCGCGCGTCGGCAACCGCACGGATTACGACAAGTTGATTTTGGAAGTCTGGACGGACGGACGCATCACGCCCGACGACGCGCTCACGCAGTCGTCCGTCGTTCTCCAGAAGCACCTCGACGTTTTTGCGCTTTACGACAAGAACGCGATCGAGTTCGAGGAAGCCGCCGACAAGCAGGACGACGAGAAGATGAAGTTGAAGAAATTGCTCAACATGAGCGTCAACGAAATCGAGTTGAGCGTCCGCGCGGCGAACTGCCTGAACAACGCGAACATCACGACCGTCGGCCAGTTGGCTTTGAAGAGCGAACAGGAAATGCTCAAGTATCGCAACTTCGGCAAAAAATCGCTGAACGAGATCAAGGACAAATTGACCATGCTCGGCCTGTCGCTCGGGATGAATTTCGAACCGGGATTGATTGACACCACGGTCAAGGAAGAACCGGCGGCGGAATAGGAATTTTATGCGTCATCTTAAACGAACGGCCAAACTGGGGCGCACGTCCGAGCATCGCAACGCGATGCTGGCGAACCTAGTTTGCAGCCTCATCAAGCACCGCCGCGTGACGACGACTTTGGCGAAGGCCAAGGCCGCGCGTTCCGTCGCGGAAAAACTCGTCACGCTCGGCAAGAGCGGCACGATCCACGATCGCCGCCTCGCGGTGGCGCGGTTGCATCAGGAAGACGCGGCGAAAATCCTGTTCAAGGAAATCGCGCCCGCGTTCAAGGAACGCAACGGCGGCTACACGCGCATCGTTCGGATGAACCAGCGCAACGGCGACGCCGCCCAGCGCGCGATTCTGGAATGGGTGGACGTGACGGTTGTCGCTCCGGTTGAACCTGAAACTGCGCCCGCTGCTGAAACCAAGCCGGAAGAGAAAAAGTAATTTTGTTTCAAACACAAAGCCCGCTCAAATCGAGCGGGCTTTTTTATTTTCAACGCAGGAACGAATGCAGCAATTTTAATCAGCATTAGCATGTTTTGGTAGTTGATTTCATGCGTTGCTAATCATGTCTTTTTTAGCTCCACACTTCCAACATGAATCAAATTGTTGCCCCAACTTTTCGGCGCAAGATGGACACTTCCATACTTTTCCGTTCATTGGGTGAGTCTCTTCATTAGATTCTGCGGATTTTTCAATCTCGTCCAACTTTTTGTGAATCATATAATTCTTAACTACGCGGTATAACATGTAGGTGCAAATTGCACCACCCGCAATCGTGCGCCAAAAATGAGCAAACCCAAAGATGCCGCCGGTGGCACGGCTATGAAGAGCAGAGAGAACAAGGATGCTCATAACGAGTCCAAACCCATAAATCGTCCAGATTCCCACTACGATGATAAACTTCGGACGGTCACGAACGAGATCGTCTGATTCAACGACTCTTTTTTTCTCCGTTCTTGAAGTTGCCGCTTGTGAATCGGAAGTAACAAAATCAGAAGTCCCACACCCTGTGCAGTGCGTTGCTTCATCAATATTCGCACGACCGCAATAATTGCAGTTCTTCATGCCGTAAAAGGGTTAGTTCAAAGTATTTTCCAAACTTAAATTCATTTGGGTCATCCGTTGCGGCCATTTCATTAAATTAACCTGCCGCGCTGACATATTCCTCATCCGTCCGCAAATCGAGTCCCATCAAAATGTAATCGTGCGAGATCGCCTGCATGTCCTTGACGTAGTCTTCTTGGCGCATGAGTTCGCTGAAGCCGAGCATCGCGAACATTTTCATGGCCGTCGCCTGTTCGCCGATGAATTCCGCCTCGACGCGCTCAAGGCCGGCGCTCCGCGCGACTTCAAGAGTCTCGGCGATGAGTGCGCGCGCCAGCCCGCGTCCGCGGGAATCAGGATGCACCGACACGCTCACGCGCCCGATCTGCCGCTTCCAGCCGCTCAACTGCTGGTGCAACGTCGCCACGCCGGTGATTTTTCCGGCGAGCAATCCGACCAGCGGCAGGTTGCGCGCGTAATCGAGATTATGGCACCAGTCGCGTATCACGGAAATTTCCGTCACACGATGCTTGATGAACAT
>Ga0206873_1312_pt1 | contig 11267 bp, 6 predicted proteins | sample Alteio_BWOrgCont_11_FD_152631 | JGI IMG/M metagenome (GOLD analysis project Ga0206873, IMG submission 152631) | Enriched cells from forest soil in Barre Woods Harvard Forest LTER site, Petersham, Massachusetts, United States -... | ecosystem: Environmental > Terrestrial > Soil > Temperate forest > O...
ACTGCGGTTCGTAAATCATTGTGAGGCGGTAATGATTTCCCCAGTCGAGAGGATGCTCCAGCATGACATAGTGCATTGACGAATATCCTTAAGAAAACCGGCCCCTAAAACAAAGGGAGGCCGGAGCCCCCCTTTGCCTTAGTATTGAAAGAGTAATTATTGCCCTTCCGACGGGGTAACTGGCATGCCCGGAGTAGGAGCCGGCGCAATCGGTGCAACTGGGGCAGTCGGAGGTGTCACGGCTGAAGCCGGAGCGGCAGGAGCCGTCGGAGCAGGAGTTGCCGGAACGGGAGCCGGCGCTACAGGGGCTGGAGCAACAGGAGCCGGAGCGGCGGCAGCAGGAACCGGAGCGGCAGGAGTCGGTGCAATCGGCGCAATTGGAGCCGTCGGAGGCGTTACGACTGAAGCTGAAGCGTCAGGAGCCGTTGGAGCAGGGGTTGCCGGAACGGGAGCGGGGATGGCGACCGGAGCGCTTGCAGCAGGTGCAGCGGGAGCCGGAGCCGGTACCGGTTGAGCGGGCGCGGTTGCAACAGGAACTGCAGGCAGGCCATTCGCGGGCAATGCCTGCGGATTCACTGGCTCATCGTTTTTGAGGGACTTAGGCGCCCATATAAGCGCAAAAATGATCACGGCTCCGATGGTAGCAATTATGTATGTAATATTCTTCTTCATGAGCGGCTCCTTAAAGAAATGCAAAATAACACAGGTGAACGTATGGTCCGTTATAATTCCAAATACGAAATAACCCAACTATTATTTTAAGCTAGTTTGGGGGGCGAAGAAGGAACCGTATATTGCCTGATCGACGACGTTAAGGTTGAACTGGAAAATATCGATAAATTCATGCAAACCGTTGCCCAGCACGGTTTCAATAGAGGTTGAGGCTAATGTTTTGCATAATTTGGCCATTTCATCCTCGGCTTGGACTTTTATTTTCAATTCCTGCAAAATAGCTCGCAACGAATCCGATGCGGTGTGGACGCAGTGCGTCATCGAGCGCGGGAAATCCGCATCAAAGATAAGAAAGTCCGCAACATTTTTATAGTTGATACTATGGAAATGCTTGCGGTACATTTCAAATGCGTTGGCGGATTTCAGCACCGCGCCCCATTCGATCGCATCGTACGGCGAATCGACATAGTCCGGATCGGGCAGCAGCAGGAAATATTTTACGTCTAAAATACGCGCGGTTTTATCGGCGCGTTCCAGCATGCGCCCCATCCGCGCGAAATGCCAGCCCTCGCCGTGCGACATGGTATTTTCTGAAAGCCCGGCGAAAAGATGGCTATGGCTGCGAATTTGCACATAGAATTCCTGAAGGTTGGCGATACGGCGTTTCCGGCTATGCTCGAGCACGAGGTGATATAGTGCGTTAAGCTGTTCCCACATTTCCGAGGAAATTACTTCGCGCACGGTACGCGCATTCTCGCGGGCGCTGCAAATACACGAGAAAATCGAGTTGGGGTTTTTTTCATCGAACGTTAAAAAATGCAGCACATTTTTTTCGCTGGCTTCCTTGTAACGCTTGGCGAAATCGGCGTCGTCGCCCGATGTTGTGACCAGCGGTTTCCATTGCGCGGCGCCGGGGGCCAGACCCATATCGAGCATCAGGTGCGCATTGACCGCAACGAAACGCGCAACGTTCTCCGCTCGTTCGAGATAACGGCTCATCCAGTAAATCGAGCTTGCGACACGGCTAAGCATCTTCGAGCACCCACGTATCTTTGCTGCCACCGCCTTGCGAGGAATTTACGACCAGCGAACCGCGCGTCAGCGCCACGCGCGTGAGCCCACCCGGCAGCACAAAAATATTTTGTCCATATAGAATATACGGCCTGAAATCGACGTGACGGCCTTCGATACCATTCTCGGTTACTGTTGGTGCGCGCGAGAGCGATAGCGTCGGTTGGGCGATATAGTCGCGCGGATTCTTTTTGATTTTTGCGGCGAATTCCTTGCGCTCGTTTGCCGTCGATTTTGGGCCGATCAGCATGCCGTATCCGCCGGATAAATTCACCGCTTTCACTACGAGTGATTTCAGGTTTGCCAGTACATAATCGCGCTGTTTTTTATCCCAGCACGCATAGGTCGGTACATTCGGGATGATCGCATCCTCACCGAGATAATATTTGATGATCTGCGGTACATAGGCGTACACCGCCTTGTCGTCGGCAATGCCCGCACCCGGCGCATTTACCAGGGTAACATTGCCCTTTCGGTAACATTCCATAATGCCCGGAACGCCGAGCAGCGAATCTTTGCGGAAGGATTTGGGATCGAGGAATTCATCGTCAATGCGGCGATAGACGACATCGACTTTTTCGAAGCCGCGCGTTGTGCGCAGCATGACATGGTCGTCGATCACGGCGAGATCAGAGCCTTCCGCCAGCGGTACACCCATTTGCTGCGCCAGATATGCATGCTCGAAATAGGCGGAGTTATAAATGCCCGGCGTCAGCACGATAATCATCGGGTTTTTGATGGCATTGTTAGGGGCTGAATGCCTGAGCGTGCTGTATAAATGATCGGCATAATTGGATACGGGGCGGATTTTCATCGCCTCGAATGCTTCCGGAAACGTACGTTTCTGGATGGCGCGGTTTTGCAGCACATATGAAATGCCCGACGGGCAGCGCAGATTATCCTCGAGCACATAATAGGTGCCGTCTTTGTCACGCACGAGGTCGGTGCCGGTGATGTGGATCCAGATGCCGCCCGGTGGTTTCTGTCCTTTGCACTGCTTCAAATAACAGGCTGAGGAGCGGATCAATGACGCCGGAATGACTTTATCCTTGATGATTTTTTGCTCGTTATAAATATCGCCGATGAACAGATTGAGCGCTTCGATACGCTGCTTCAATCCCCGTTCCAGCCGTACCCATTCGTCGCCGGGAACGATGCGCGGAATAATATCGAAGGGAATAATTTTTTCGGTGCCTTTTTTATCGCCGTATACGCTGAACGTAATACCCTGCTGGTAAAGCGCCAGTTCCGCCGCCTTCTGCAGCCGCCTGAGCTCTTTGGGCGACAGCGTATTGATCTGCTCGATCAGCGGCATCGACAGCGAACGCGGCGTGCCGTCCGGCTTTATCAGCTCGTCGAAGAATTGCTTGGTCTGGTAATCTTTAAAATTCAAACGGACGATTCCTTATACCGTTACTTCCTTCATTTTTACGCTTACTTTGAGCGTTTCCGTTCCGCCGCCTTTAAAAATGGTGCCGCTGGTTGGCGTCGCATCGCCATAATTTCTGCCGCAGGCGACGCGCACATGGTCCTGCGCTACCATGCAGCCGTTGGTCGGATCGAAGCCGCGCCATCCGACATAGGGGATGTAGATTTCCACCCACGCATGGGAAGCATCGGACTGAATCTTATTCTCGTAATTGACGCCGGTGAAGATATAGCCCATGCGGTAGCGCGCCGGAATACCGAGCAGGCGCGCGAGGCAGATGAACAAATTGGCGAAGTCCTGGCAGACGCCCTGGCGAACCATATATACCTCAAACGGCGTGGTAGAAAGCGACGTGGTGCCCGGCACATATTTATAATCGCGGTAAATGCTGAGATTGATGTCTTTCAGCGTTTCCATCAGGTTATAATCATTCCGCTCGACGCAGCTCATTGCATATTCGGTGAGTTCGCGCAGTTGCGTTTCCGGTAGCTCCGGCGGCAACAAATACGGCGTCATCATCTGGCGTTGCCAAGGCATCCATACCAGCGGGATACTTGATTGCCTGAGAGACTGGCTATGGTCGTCGGGCGGGGTTGCATAGACCTTGACACGGCTGGTGCTCGAAATGGTGAGCTGGTTGTACGGCGTATTGATACTGTAATGGATCGACTGGTTGCCGAATACGTCGTCGTAGCGGATTTCTTCGCCTCGTGAAGAAATGATAAAGCTGGCGCTGACCACTTCCTGCACTGGATCTTCCACCGGCTGCAACCGGAATGTATGCGTGCTGTGCTCGACCGGTTCGGTGTATGTATATTCAGTAGTATGGGTAAGGTCGAAAGTGCGGTAAGCCAGTGGTTGGCCCTCCGGCGTGCGGATAATGGAGCGCACGTTGACCACTGACTGATAAAGCTGCGCTTGCTCGGCTTGTATAGGCGCAAAATTCCCTGTTTTCTGACCCGCAAGCTGGTTGGCGGACGGAGGCAGAGAAAAGGCCAGCTGGTTACTGTTAGGCTGGCTGTTCCAGACAATCGCACCCCGCCGGACGATCAGCAATTGCCCCGGTTGCATGGCGAGCCAGCTTCCGGCATCGAACGGCGAAGAGGTGATGATAAAGGCGGTGCGGTACGTATCGCGCGGATCGTTCAAATCGAGCGACATCGTTTCGGAATTGAACAAAAGCACCTGATCGGGCGGTTGGTGGCGCGTGTAATAGAGCCGGCGTGTCGATTGGCGGCCGTAAAAACAAGCGACCGTCACCCCGTCGGAAATGCACATATCGGCGCTGCCCAACATATCAAGCTGCTCAAACCAGTTCAGCATCATTTCCGCCGGAACATCCGATAATTTGCGCGCTTCCGTTTCCATGACCTTGCCAAGCAGGTAGCAAAATGCCAGTTCCGAGTCGGTTTTACCTACGGGTTCCAAAAAGCGCGATTTATCGATATGGAGGGCCTGTAGCCGCATGATATCGAGGTCGCCATTGTGCATGAACAGCCAGTCATGCCCGGCGAAACTGCGCGAAAAAGGCTGGGTTTCGTGATGCGTATAACCTTTGGCTGCGCCTTTGGCTTTGCAGAAAAATACGGTGGAGCGGAAATTATTCCAGTCGGCCAGCTTTTCCACCTGAATATCGGTGCCGCGCGCGACAGGGTCTTTTTTAACAATGGCTGCTTGATTATCATTAGGATACCACGCTACGCCCCAGCCCAGCGGGTGGCTGCCATACAGCTGTTCGGGCAATCTGACCTGAATAGAAGGGGAACTGAGGCTGTCGAAGCTTAGTGCAAGTATGTCGCTGGTAATGTCGCTCAAGAATTCTCCCCTGACTGCCTTAAAATATCAGTGCATTTGCTATAGTAATCCATTAGCTTCATTAGCAAATAGCCTGTTAAAAATCTATAGGAAACAATCATGAGCTTGTTGACGGCGCTGCATCATGTGACGCATTACCGCTACGACCACCCGATTACGCTTGGGATGCAGACGGTCCGTCTGCGCCCGGCGCCGCACACACGCTCGCATATCCAATCTTATTCACTGAATATCAGCCCGAAAGATCATTTCATCAACTGGCAGCAGGATCCATTCGGCAACTGGCAGGCGCGGGTGATTTTCCCCAAGAAAGTCAAAGAATTTCGCGTTGAGGTGGACTTGGTGACGGAAATCCGGGTTTTCAACCCGTTCGATTTTTTCCTCGAAGACTATGCCAAGGATTTCCCGTTTGCGTATGAATCATTGCTGCGCGAAGAACTTGTTCCCTATCTTGAAATCAAGGAAAATGGCGCGCTGCTGCAAAAATTTCTAACGCAGGTAGACCGTACACCACGCGGCATGATCGATTTTCTCGTGGCTATCAACCAGCAGTTAAATCAGGCATTGAAATATGTGGTGCGGCTGGAACCGGGCATTCAAACCTGCGAAGAAACGCTAACGCTGAAAAGCGGTTCATGCCGCGACATGGCGTGGCTGCTTTGTCAGGCGCTGCGCTATCTAGGTTTTGCCACGCGCTTCGCCTCCGGTTATCTCATCCAGATAAAACCCGATGAACCTTCCGCCATTGAAAAAGATTTCACCGACTTGCACGCATGGACGGAAATATACCTGCCGGGTGCGGGCTGGGTTGGGCTCGATCCGACGTCCGGGTTATTCGCCGGTGAAGGCCATATTCCGCTCAGCTGCACGCCCAACCCGTCAAGCGCCGCGCCGATCAGCGGTACGCTGGAACCGTGCAAATCGACGCTTACACATGAGATGGACGTCACGCGGATTTACGAAAGTGCGCGCGTCACTAAACCTTACACCGAAGAACAATGGCAAAAGATTGACGCACTCGGCGCGAAAGTCGACAGCGACCTCAAAAAACGCGACGTGCGCCTGACGATGGGCGGTGAACCGACATTTGTTTCCGCAACGAATCGCACTGGCGACGAATGGAATTTTACAGCACTCAGCGACGAAAAAAAAGCGCTTGGCAACGATTTATTATTACGATTACGGAATGATTTTGCACCGGGAAGTGTACTGCATTACGGGCAGGGGAAATGGTATCCCGGCGAGCTGCTACCGCGCTGGGCGATGAATTGTTTCTGGCGCAAGGACGGCGAAGCGGTGTGGCAAAATGACGCGCTGCTGGCCAATCCTGCAAAGGATTGCGGCCACACGATAAAAACGGCGAAAAAATTTCTTGCCGAGCTCGCACCGATGCTGGGAATTCCTGCGGCCTACGTATTGCCCGCTCGTGAAGATACGCCCTATTATTTATGGAAAGAGCAGCGCCTGCCCATCGCTGGTGAAATACTTGAAGCTGACGTGCACGAAAAAGCCGAACGCACGCGCTTGCAGAAATTACTCGACCAGAATCTCAATGAACCGGTGGGATTCGTGCTGCCGCTGGCTTTTTCCTATAAGCGCAAAAACTGGATCAGCAACGCGTGGAAATTCCGCAGCGGGCATCTAATCCTGCTCACCGGCGATTCGCCGCTCGGCCTGCGTTTGCCGCTTGCCTCCTTGCCCCATGTGAAACCGGAAGAACACCATCCCGAACGTAGCGCATCCGAACAAATGGAGGCGTTGCCATCGCGTAATGCGTTGCTGAAATCGCTGGAAAAACGCGCTAAAAAATCTGTCGATGCTCCGGCTTTCGCCAAGGATAAAAACGGCCTGATCAAAACCGCGTTATGCGCGGAAGTGCGGGCAGGGGTGCTGCATTTATTCCTACCGCCGATTACCTATATTGAGCATTTTTTCGAACTCATCGCGACGATTGAAACGGTGGCATTAAAACTTAAAACACCGGTGGTATTAGAAGGCTATACGCCGCCGTCCGACTTGCGTTTGGCAAGTTTCAGCGTGACGCCCGATCCGGGCGTGATCGAGGTCAACGTGCAACCGGCAGCAGACTGGCAGGAGTTGAAAAATATTACTTCCATTGTTTACGCCGAAGCGCAAAAATCCGGCCTCTCCACCGAGAAATTTCTGGTCGATGGCCGTCGCGTCGGCACCGGTGGTGGCAACCATATCGTCATGGGCGCGGCCACGCCCGAGAATAGCCCGTTCCTGCGCCGCCCGGATATGCTGCAGAGTTTAATCACGTTCTGGCAGCATCATCCGTCGCTGTCGTATTTATTTTCCGGCATGTATATCGGCCCGACCAGCCAGTCGCCGCGCATCGATGAAGCGCGCAACGATTCATTATACGAACTCGAAATCGCTTTCGCGCAGATTCCCGAAAAAGGCGAAATCCCGCTGTGGCTGGCCGACCGTTTGTTGCGTAATTTGCTGGTGGATTTAACCGGCAATACGCACCGCACCGAATTCTGCATCGATAAATTATATAGCCCCGACGGCCAGCGCGGAAGGCTGGGGCTGCTGGAAATGCGTGGGTTCGAGATGACGCCGCACCCGCAGATGAATTTATTGCAGGGGCTGTTGATCCGCGCCTGCGTCGCGCATTTCTGGAAAAATCCATATCGTCATAAGCTCGTCCGCTGGGGTACGCATCTGCATGACGCATTCATGCTGCCACACTATGTGCGCGAGGATTTCCATGACGTATTGCAGGAATTGAAAACCGGCGGATACGATTTTCCGCCCGAATGGTTTGAGCCGTTTTTTGCCTTCCGTTTCCCGGAATACGGTTCGGTGCAAATCGGAAAAATCACGCTGGAATTGCGCATGGCATTAGAGCCGTGGCCGGTGATGGGCGAGGAAATGAGCGGCTCGGGCGTAAGCCGTTCGGTCGATTCTTCGGTCGAGCGGTTGCAGGTTATGGTGCATGGTTTAAGCGATGCACGCCATATCGTTACATGCAATGGTGTACAGCTTCCGCTGAAATCCACGGGTGAAAAAGGCGTGTATGTGTGCGGTGTGCGCTATAAGGCGTGGGCGCCGGCGTCGGCGCTGCATCCGAATATTCCGGTGCATACGCCGCTGGTATTTGACGTGATCGATACCTATCACCAGCGCTCGCTCGGTGGCTGCAAATACCATGTGATGCACCCCGGCGGCAGAAATTACGATACCATTCCCGTTAATGCCAACGAAGCGGAAGGACGCCGCCTTTCCTGTTTCGAGGCGATGGGGCATACGCCCGGTCGCAGCGTTGTACATTCCTTGGAATCGAGTCCGGATTTCCTGCATACGCTCGATTTACGCCGGTTATAAGATCTGTCACGAACAGAAGAAGCACAGCAAATACAATGCGCTTCGGCGTAAATGGTGGGCCCGGGAAGAGTTGAACTTCCGACCTCACGCTTATCAGGCGTGCGCTCTAACCACCTGAGCTACGAGCCCTTAACCGCGAATGGCTTCAGGAAAAGAGCCACGGTTTTAGGTTGCCATAACCTAAAAGTCAAATCATTTGACTGTAGATATTCGTCTTTGCGTGTTTATACTCGCGTTTACGCCGATTCATAGATCTTTCGACCCTTTGGAATGCCGGATGCTTTTACCTAAAAAATGGGAATTCGATCGAATAGCACTTTTTCTTGCCGTTTTTGCGTGGGTGGGTCTGGTGATAGTGCGGGCATGGGTGCATGAGGACGCCTATGTGACGTTCCGCGTCGTAGATAATCTGGTGAACGGTTATGGTCTGCGCTGGAATACGTATGAACGCGTGCAGGCCTATACCAATCCGTTATGGTTGTTCCTGCATGTCCCATTTTCGCTGCTGAGCGACAATATTTTTGTGATCACGATTATTATCGGCGTACTGTGTTCGGCGTTCGCCTTATGGTTCCTGCTGCGCATCGGCGATGCCGACCCTTTGTCCCAGACTATATTCCTCGTGCTGCCGCTGTGTTTTTGCAAAGCGATTATTTTATACAGCACTTCGGGGCTTGAAACGTCGCTGAATCATTTGCTGGTCGCCGTTTTCTGTTACCAGCTGGTGCAACCGCCGACGCGGGAAAGTTTATATCGCTGCGTGCTGATAGTGGCGCTCGCCTGCATCAGCCGGCTGGACATGATCGTGCTGCTGGGGCCGCCGTTGGCGCTGATGCTGGCGCTCCGGCGCATCCCATTTTCCTTGCGCGCTATCGTGCTGGGCGGGCTGCCGTTGGTGGCATGGCTCGTGTTCGCTGAATTTTATTACGGTTCCCCGCTGCCCAATACCTATTACGCCAAAATGCCTTATACCGATCCGTCGTTCTTCCTGTGGTGGCACGGGGTATATAACCTTGTCGATTATTCCCGCCGCGACCCTTGGGGTTTTTGGACGATGCTGCTGGTCATTCCCCTCGGCATACGCTCGTTTGTGCATTGGTCTAAATCCGTTTCGCAAAAAGAAGCTGCCTGTTTGGCGATGTGTATCGGCGTCGTCCTGAACATCTTTTATATCGTTATGGTCGGTGCCGATTATTTGACTGGGCGGTTCTGGAGCGTGCCGACCTTCGCCGCGATGTGCTGCTTTGCGATGTTGCTGCACGGCACGTGGCGGCAGAATGTGCTATTGACGTTGAATCTGGCGTTCTATGGCGCGCTGGCGCTGTTATGGGGCGCGGTGCTGATCTATCCTATGTCGCATTCCATGCAGGAGGCGTATCAGGCGCACCGGCCCAAATTCCTCAATAACTGGTCCGGCTACGTCCGCGGCGACGCGCTGGTTGAAAACGACTGGACGCTACGGCCCTTTCTCGAACCGCACGGACGCGTTTTCATAATTGGAAATGATTTGCGCCGCTATAACGTAGGAAAGCCGGTCACGCGCGAAGCCATCGGCATTACTGGGTATCTGGCGGGTCCAGAGATCATTATTATTGATACGGTGGGATTAAGCGATCCGCTGCTGTCGCACCTGCCGCCCATCAATAAAGGGGAGAAGGACGTGAAAATTGGCCACCGTTGGCGCGACGTTCCCAGAGGATATATCAATGCGATCCTGAGTGGTAATACCGATAGAATGGACCCACAACTTGCAGAATATTATAAACCGATCCGTTTCATCACCACCGGCCCGCTATTCGACATGGAACGTCTCAAAACCCTGATAGATTTCCAACTCGGCGAATACGATAATTTCCGCAACGCGTACGTCTGGCGGCATAATATCCGCCCGCCGGGGCAGTAGGGGCTTATACGGAGAGGTTAGGCGGTATGGCAGACGCCACGCTGTCGGCGATGCGGGTACGGAAGTCGGCGGAAGGTTTCAGTGCTTTCAGCGCCAGTTCGCGCTGCGCGCCAGTGGGGTGGGGGGCGATAAAATCCTTGTGCACAAACATTTTGCGCTCCTGCTCGACGTAAGTTTTAGTGCGTTCCCATAGTTCATTAAAGGCGGTGTTGATATTAGGAACACTTTTGGGTTGAGGCAGAGTTATTGTAATTTTTACGGGTTTATCGAGAGCGCTATGTAATTTTTGCAAGGCGCTTTGCATCGCCTCCGGGCCGGCGAGCATGGCACCTACGCGGTCGGCACGGAATTCTGCAGCTAAGGAGATGTGCCGCGCCAGCCCCAGTGTCGCGCCAAACCCCACGGCTGCAGCGGCTACGGTTCCGCCCATTCGCAGCAGCTCTTCATAAAGATGAGCCTTGTATGCATCGCCGTCTGTTTTTTTTGTCTGCTTTTGCGGCTGCAATCCGAGCTTCTCATCGATCACTACTTGTTTGACCGCCTGTGTGAGCGACATGGATTTATCTTCGCTATGTTCCTTAGTACGCCAGGCCTTATCCAGAATATAATAGCCAACACTAAACGCGACGGGTAGGGCAAAAAACGGCAAGTTATGGCCACGTCTGAATAGCATGGGTTTCACGCCATCGCTAATATGGCTCAGCTCATGTCCGATAAGAGCTTTCATTTCGGCAGAAAGCGGCTTGCTCAGGTCGCTGCTTTCGAAGAATGACAATATGCCATCCGAGATTAAAAGATAATGATGGTCGATGCCTTTAAACATTTTGGTCGGGATTGCACCGAGGAGATGGGAAGTTGAATGCTGAATTTTAATGGAACCGCGAATCCCAAGTTTTTTCGCTGCTTCTTCGACGAATTCGTAGAGCGCGGGTGCGCGTTTTCGATCGAATTCTGTAGTATTCGCCAATTCTTTTAACAGAGCATTGATGTCGTTTTGATTCGGCATGCCAATCCCGATTTTGCCTA
>Ga0206873_1313_pt1 | contig 11258 bp, 5 predicted proteins | sample Alteio_BWOrgCont_11_FD_152631 | JGI IMG/M metagenome (GOLD analysis project Ga0206873, IMG submission 152631) | Enriched cells from forest soil in Barre Woods Harvard Forest LTER site, Petersham, Massachusetts, United States -... | ecosystem: Environmental > Terrestrial > Soil > Temperate forest > O...
CATCCCGTAAAAGCTCGGCCCCACGCTCATGCCCGACACCGCCAGCCGCGCCGCGTGGATGTAGTCCGCCGTCTTCACCGCGTGCTTTTCCGCCAATCCCTTCACCTTCGCCTCCAGCGACGCGTCTGTAAAATCCTCCTGCTCTGCCAGAGCTTCGCGCAGTTCCCGCATCCGCGCCGCCGGGTCGCTGTTCTTCTTCAGCTTCTCCAGCGCGCCAGGCTCCGTCGGATAATCCTCGCGGAAAAAATACCCGCAAAAATGCGGCAACTCCTCCAGCGCGCGAATTTTCTCCTGGCATAGCTTGAGCACTGCCGAGACATACTCCGGCACGGTTCCCGTCGGGGTCACGCCCGCCGCCGCCAAAATCTCCGCGCCTTCCTTGACCAGACGCCCCGCCGCCAGTTGCCGCACGTACACCATGTTGATGTGCGCCATCTTTTTCTCGTCGAACCGCGCGTTCGTCTGGTTGATCCCCGGCAGGTCGAACAGCCGCACGATTTCTTCAATCGGCAAAATCTCCCGGTCGTCCTTGGGCGACCAGCCGAGTAGGCACAGGTAATTCCGCACCGCCTCCGGCAAATAATGCTTCTTCTGGTATTCCTCAATCAGCGCGCCCTGGTCGCGCTTGCTCATCTTCCCCGTCCCGCTCGTCTTCAAAATCAGCGGGATGTGCGCATACAGCGGCACCGGCGCGCCCAGCGCCTTGAACAATTCCACGTGCCGCGGTGTGTTCGACAGGTGATCTTCCCCGCGGATCACATGCGAGATCCCCATCGTGATGTCGTCCACCACGTTCACAAAGTGAAACACCGGATCGCCATTCGCGCGGAAGATCACGAAGTCCTCGTCCACCAGCCGTTCCACCCGCCCGCGCACCGCGTCGTCAATCACACTCGGCTCGTTTTTCACCTTTTCGAGGTGCTTCTGCTTGTGGTCGTCCCACGCCTGATAGCGCTCGCCCAGCAATTTAAAATAAACGGCCCCCTCTTTTTCGTAAGCCCGCCCGTTCGCCAGCAATTTCCCCAAATACTCCTTATAAATCGTCCCGCGCTCGCTCTGAAAATATGGCGCGCACGAACCGCCCTTTTCCGGCCCCTCGTCCCAGTCCAATCCCAGCCAGCGCATCCCCTCGAGCAGCACCCGCAGCGCCTCCGGCGTGTTGCGCTCCTTGTCCGTGTCCTCGATGCGCAAAATAAACGTCCCGCCGGTGTGCCGCGCATACAGCCAGTTGAACAGCGCCGTGCGCGCGCTCCCGATGTGGAAAAATCCCGTCGGGCTGGGCGCAAAGCGGACTCGGACTGGTGAGGTTGACATGGGTGAAACCCCAAACAATGCCAGCCCCACCGCGAAAGGAAAAGCCCGAAATCGCCTGCATCTATCCTCGTTTCTCCTCCTTGGAATTAAAACGCTCCATCAAAATGTCCGCTCCACCTGCCTTGTTCCCCTCATTTTGTTAATTCTGTTAATTCCGTCAAAAATTCGCCCCTCTACCAAATCACCACGCGTTCCGCCTCCGGCCGCACCATCGGCGCGCCCGCCGGCACGTCAAACGCCTGGGCAAACTCCGGCAAATTCGACAAAGGCCCGTTCACCCGGAATGGTGGCGGTGAGTGAGGATTCGTCAAAATCTGCAGACGGATCGTCTCGGGCCGCTGGTTCGTCCGCCACACCGTCGCCCACCCGAGGAAAAACCGCTGCTCCGGCGTGAACCCGTCAATCTTCTCCCGCGGCCCATTCCCCAGCTCCTTTTCCAGCGCGGTGTAGGCCAGCTTCACCCCGCCCAGATCCGCGATGTTTTCGCCCTGGGTCAGGTTGCCATTCACATGCAAATCGTCCACCGCAACATACCCGTCAAACTGTTTCACAATCCCCGCCGCCAGTAGCTTGAACCGCGCCAGGCTCTCCGGCGTCCACCAGTCCTTCAGGTTTCCGTCCGGTCCGAATTTCCGCCCTTCGTCGTCGTAACTGTGCGTCATTTCGTGCCCGATCACCGCGCCGATCCCGCCGTAGTTCACCGCGTCGTCCGCCTTCGGGTCGAAGAACGGCGGCTGCAATATCGCCGCGGGAAACACGATCTCGTTCATCGTCGGGTTATTATACGCGTCCACCGTCTGCGGGTTCATGCCCCATTCCGTCCGGTCCACCGGCTTGCCGATTTTCGCCAGTATCCGCTGTGCATTGAATTCCTTCGCGCGCAGCACGTTCAACACATACGGCCCGTGGTCCACCTTCAGCTTGGTGTAGTCGATCCATTTGTCCGGGTACCCGATCTTCACGCCAAACGCCGCCAGCTTTTTCAGCGCCTCGGCCCGCGTCGGCTCGTCCATCCACTCCAGCGTCTCGAGCCGGTCGTGCAGCGCCGCTTCCACGTTTTTCACCAGTTTCAGCATCCGCGCCTTCGATTCCGGTGGAAAAAACTGCGCCACATAAAGCTGCCCCAGCGCCTCGCCCAGGTAGGCATTCTCGGCGTCCAGCACCCGTTTCCACCGGTCGTGCATTTGGGGCGTGCCGTACAGCGTGCGCCCGTAAAAATCGAAGTCCTCGTCCACGAACGCTTTGTTTAAATAAGGCGCGGCCGCATTCAGCAGGTGCCACCGCAGGTACGCCTTCCACTCCTCCACCGAACCCGCCGCCAGCTCCTGATCGAACGCCTGCAAGAACTCCGGCTGGCCCACGTCAATGTCCCCGGGGTCCGCCACCCCAATCGCGGCCAGATACCCCGGCCAGTCGAAATGTGGCGTGAGCTTCCGCACCTCCGTCAGCGTCAGCTTATGGTAGTTCGCGATGGGATCGCGCAAGTCCTCGCGCTTCTTCGATCCCGCCGCCAGCGCCGTCTCCACCCGCATCACCGCCTGCGCCTGCGTTTGGGCCGTATCCGGAGCATCCCCGGCCAGTTCAAATACTTTTGCGATATGCGCCACATACTGCTCCCGCAGTTTTTTTGATTTCTCGTCGTCGCGGAAATAGTAGTCCCGGTCCGGCAGCCCCAGGCCACCCTGCCCGTTCGCCGCGATCATCATCGTCGTGTTCCGCGGATCCTGCTCCGCAGTGAAATAAAAGCCCGCGCCCACGCCCATTCGCTGCAAGTGCCCGATCGCGGCCTGCACATCCGCCGCCGTCTGGATCGCCGCCAGCTTGTCCAGTACCGGCTGCAGCGGCTTCAGCCCCGCCGCCTCGATCGCGGCCTCGTCCATCCCGCTCGCGTAAAAATCCCCGACCTGCTGCTCAATTTGCGTGCGGTTCCCCGTTGCCGCCGCTGTGCGGTCGAGAATGCCGTGCAGATCCTTCTTCGTGCGTTCATCGACCTCGTTGAACGCCCCCCAGCTGCCGTAGTCCGCCGGAATCGGGTTGGCCGCCAGCCATCCACCGTTGGCATACTGGTAAAAATCATCCTGCGGCTTCACCGCCGGGTTGAAGTTCTTCGGATCAATGTCCCCGCGCGCGCTTAATGCCATAAAAAACGCGCCGATTACCATCCTCCGCCATGTGATTTTCATGCGCCGAGTTTTGCGACTCTCGCACAACTCGCAAGCGTGTTTGCACACTTCCCGCACTGGTCAAATTAGTGGCTGTAACAGTATGGCAGCGTTCGCGTGCTTTTTCATTTCTCATTTAGCATTTAGCGTTTAGCGTTCCCCCTCCCATGCCCTACCTCGGCCCCGCCCTCGACGTCCCGCGTTTTTTTGCCGACCTCACCCCCGCCGCGCAGGCCGCCGGCTTTGCCATCGAACCCTACGGTGAAACCGCCGGCTATCCCCTGTTGCTTCTGCGCCGCGCTGTCGCGCTGCCCAACGCCCCCACCCTCTACCTTTCCACCGGCACCCACGGCGACGAACCCGCCGGTCCGCTCGCGCTGCTCCAAATGCTCCGCGACCGTTTCTTCGCCGACCGCTTCAACTGGCTGCTCTTCCCTGCCATCAACCCCGGTGGCCTCGCCGCCAAAACCCGCGAAAACCCCGCCGGCCTCGACGTCAACCGCGACTACCGCCACGGCAACACTCCCGAAGCCCGCCAGCACCTCGCCGTTCTCGCCCGCGAGCAAGCTGCCAGCCGCGGCCAATACGACCTGTGTGTCTGCCTCCACGAAGACTGGGAAACCTCGGGCTTCTACCTCTACGAACTCAACCAAACCCCGCACCCGCTGATCGGTCATACCGTCCTCGCCGCCGTCGAGTCAATCTGCGGCATCGACCATTCTCCCGTCATCGAAGGCCTGGATGCCAACCACGGCCTCATCACCCGCCCCGTCACCGATTTCGCCGACCGCCCCCAGTACGCTGAAGCCATGTGGCTCGCCCTGCATCATACCGTGCGCAGCCTCACCTTGGAAGCGCCCTCCGCGCAGGACTTGCCCCGCCGCGTCTCCGCCCATCTCGCCGCCACCGCCGCGGCCTTCGCCGGGTGGGAAAAGCAAACATTCGGCATTTGAGACGCATTATTCCTCGAAAGATTCGAGGACTGAAACGCCTGTCTCCATTCGTCATAAATCCGTGACTCAAATAGAAGAAAATAAAACCGGCTTTCTTGATCTTCCACGGCCAGTTTTTAATCTGCGCTAATCGGTGTAATCTGCGGTTCCCTCTTCTCTTCCTTCGTGTTCTTCGTGGTAAGACTCCATCCCCCTACTTCTTCAGCCCGCTCGCCAGCAGCGTCTCAAAAAACGGCTCCTTCTCCTCCCGCGCCACCACGCCCACGTCCACCTGTGCGAACCCCGCCTTGCGCATCCACTGGTACAGCGTGTTCTCGGTGAAGCCCAGCCAGCGGTCCGCGTACAACTCGTGCGCCTTCTGGAAGTTGTGCTCCTTCAAATCCAAAATCAGCGCCTGCCCGCCCGGCTTGAGAATCCGGTACGCCTCCGCCAGCGCCTTGGGCGGATGCTCCGCGTGGTGCAGCGCCTGGCTCAATAGCGCCAGATGCACGCTCCCCGAGGCCAGCGGCACGTTTTCGATGTCCCCCAGCTTGTACTCCAGGTTCGCGATGCCGTGCCGCTTCGCCAACTCGCTCCCGAATTCCACCATCTTCGGCGCGTTATCGATGCAATAGACAAACTCCGCCTGTCGCGCCAGCAGTTGCGAAAGCACCCCCTCGCCTGCGCCCAAGTCCGCGATGCGAATCGCTGGCGTCAGCTTCAGCAACAGGTGCCCGATGCCCTCCCACGACCGGCCTGGACAGTAGTTTTTCCCCAGCCGCCCCGCCACCGTGTTGAAATAATCCTCCGTCTGCCGCCGCCGCTTGTCCAAAATTCGCTGCAAGTTCGCGCGGTCCTCGCGCACCGCCGGCCGGTCCGTCACCGCGCCCGTCGCGGCCTCCACCAGCGCCCGCTGCGCGTCCGGAAGCTCCGCATTGAACGCGTAGAAGCTCTTTTTGCCTTCCTTGCGGTCCGCCACCAGTCCCCCCTGCCGCAACAGCGCCAAGTGCGAGGAAATCCGCGACTGCCCCATCCCGAGAATCTCCTGCAATTCCGCCACTGACAATTCCTCCCGCGCCAACAGCCCCACCAGGCGCAGCCGCGTCGGGTCCGCCACCAGTTTCAGTATTTCCCACGAATCAGTCATGCGCCGCTGACATTAGCGGCCCACGCGCCGCGTTTCCAGTTTTGATTTTCTCAACGACTCAGGCTCCGCCTTTGGACTTAAAGTTCTTCAAGGCTATTCCTAATGGCGGTCCGTTTTGCCGCTCCGGCAAATGGACGGTCTTTTCGAGATATTGCCCGTTCTGCCAGATAATCATCTGATAGTCGCTCACAATGCCAAAATCCAACATCCACTGCGCATCACCCGTGCTGCGCACCCGTCGCCCGTTGATCGCCACAATCACATCTCCGATTTCCAAGCCCGCCAATGTGGTGTAACTACTGTCCGCTGTTAATTGCGCCCCGTCCGTGGGCGCCGCCGCTTGGGCGAAGTCCGCCAGCTTCACCATTTGGGTGCTTTTGGGGAAATAGCTCATCCACAGTCTGGCTGCCGGACGTTTGGCCTTGGCGTCGCCAGGTTGATCTTCCCACACATTATAAACCATCAACCGCGCGGAAGCGGCTCCGTAGTTCTGGTCGCTTGCCTGGGCGAGCTTCCACGCCCCGGTGATATTCCCCAGACGCAATTCGAGCCGCACCCGCGTTTCCAGCCCAGCCTCCGAATTCACGGCCGCCGCCATCTGAGCGATCTTCATCGCCTCGTCCTTTTTCCCATGGTCGAAATAATAGTTCACCAAAAAGAGCATCTCATTGGACATCTGAATGGGGTATTCCTCAAAATGATCCGCGGCCTTTTGATACGCCGCCGCCGCCTGGTCCTCCAAACCGTGTTGCAGCAACGTTCGCCCCATCATCAGGTAAAAGCTGGAGTTCAGGTCGCACACGGGCTGCATGGCCTGCTGGTAGGCCGTCATGTTGCCCAGGCTTGCATCCGCCACCAACCGCCCCAGCGGCACGCTGTAGTCCACCGCCGGTTCCAATGCCGCCTTCACCGCCTCCGCAGTCGGGTGGCCCCCCGTGGCCGCGTTTAGCGCGGCCATCTGGACGTTCGCGTCGAACGGCGCCAGTTTTAGCCACGGCTGAAACACCTCCGGCTTCGCGTCGCTCAACTCCGTGAAATTCATCCGATAGTACGAATCGTAGGCTGTCCCGCGCGGCATCCACGGCTGGAACCAGTCCTTATAGTCTGGCACCACTGGCCGGTATTTCCACGCTCCCCATGGCCCGTGGGCCTGCTGCCAGAATCCGGCGCCCGCCCATTCGGGATGCGCGCTGATAATCAGTCCCACTGTGTTCATCGCCGCATTGTATTGCGCCTGATTATTGGCAAAATAAGGCTTCAGGAACGGCCCCAGTCGCAAACTATTTATCCACGGGTCCGCCTGCTGCTTCCGAAATTGCGCCGCCTGTTTCGGCGCGTACAGGTCATCCGTGATGTAGGTGTTTACCCGCGCCAGCAGGGATAGCAAACGGCGCTGTTCCCGGCCACCCCATTCCCCGGGCGAAACCACCGCCAGGCCACCGCCCTGCCAGGGCCCCGTGTGCAATTCATTTAAAAATAGCGTCGTATTGTCCGTGGCCGAACCCTGCACCACGGTTGTATTCTGCGCGCCCGTGGTGTCTGGCGCCGTGGTGGTGTTTGCCTCTGTTCCCGGATCTTGCGTTTCATCCAGGTCGTGAACCATGTCCAGTCCCAGCATCGACATGAGCGGTGCTTGTTTTGTTTCCTCGTCAGGGGCCGGCGCCGGACCCCGCCCCAGCGCATGCATGATCTTGGCGATTTCCACCTTGTGGTCCTTCAAATCATCCTCGCAACTGCAACCGCAAAAATCCCAGTAAAAAATCGTCCGCCCCCAGTTCGGCCTAGCCTGCGTCATCATCTGGGAGGCAAAACGCGAGGCCGGATAGTCGCCGACTTCCAACGCCAGCGTCCCGTAATACTCCCAGCAAAAAAGCAGCGAGGCATCCGGGCCCGGCGTGAACTTGCGCCAATCACCGCAGTTTTCCAAGCGCAGCGTCTCCACCCAGTCCTGGGTGCTCGGCGGCAGGTTTGCCGTCGCCGCGAGCGCGCCCAATTGCTGCTCCGCCTCCGCCTGGCGTCCCGTGATAACCAGCAGCGTCAATTCCGCCAGCCGCCCCGCCGTACCCTCGGGCGCGCTGCCGCGCAGCAGCTCCGCCATCGCCAGATGCGCGCAAGCGCTATTCATCAATTCACGCGGGTCGGTGAAGGTGCCAAAAAACGTGGCCGATTCCGACCACGCCAGCGTCGCCAGCAACAACGCCGCCTGCTCGTGCAGCCCCGCGTTGCCTGGCGTTTTCGTGAGCGCGGCGGACAAGGTGGCGTTCGCGCTCAAAAAGTTCTCGATCGTGGGCTCATTCAGCAACGCGATTAGCTTCTCATCTGGCATTGCGTCGGCGAGCGCGGCTTGCGGTTTTACCCCCCACGCCTCCGCCAGCGATTTCGCCCACGGCAGGTACGCTTCCGGCTCCCATGGCGAACCACTCACCGTGAAATCCTGCGCAAAAGCCGTCCCCTTCTCCGGCTGCGCCTGCACCGTGTATGCGCCTGCCGCCCCACTCGCCTGGGGCTGGAGCGTGATAGTTGGCGGCGGCCCGCTCGTGTTGCCACCGTTCTCCTGCGCCTGCGCAAATCCCAGCAACTGCCCCAGATCGCGCGACACATCCCCAATGATCCAACCTTCCTCGGTGCCCGTAACTTTGGGCGTGTTTATTTTTGGCGGGGCTGCAATGGCGAACCCGCTTAACTCCAACGCCAGCACCACGGCCACGCGCAGCACCCAGCGATTACAGAAGGAATATATTTTCACTATTCGCCTCGGGGTGGAGGGGAAGAACATAAAAACACTCGCCTCGCGGGCCACTGCGCTGGCGGAATCCTAACTGTTTGGTGTGGTCGGCGTTTCCGGCGGCGGTGGCACGCTCAACGGCTGTCCCAAAGTTTCGCCACCGAGAAGCACATCGTCGCTCTGCGACGCCGCTTCCTCGTCTTCACCCAAATCATCCGTGGTGTCCTCGATTTCCTCGGCATGGATCTCCGCCGCCTCCGCTCCTTCACTGGTCGGCGCGGCTCCGCCTGCCACGGCTTCCTTCGGCTTCGGTGGTTCAATCACCGGCGGCGCGTACAACTTGCCGTCGCCGTATTCCGTCACATAGCCCTCGCTCACCAGCCAGCGCAAATTGATGAGCAACTCCCGCAATTGCAGTTGCTGCTCCGGCGTATAATGCGTCGCCGCCGCGACCGGTACCGGTGCAGGAGCCGCTTCGGCTGCAGGCGTCTCGACCGGCTTCACCTCAGCCGCAGATTGCACCGCAGCCCCGGCGTCCGGAGCGCTCTCTCCGCCAGCCGCCTCGACGGACGGCGTTGCCTCGGGCGCCACGGCTTCCGCTGGCGTAACGACCGCGGGTGTTTCCATCACCGCGGCAGCCACGGGCACAGGCACGGGTGCCGGTGTCTCCGGTGGCGGAGGCAAACCCAGAAAATCCTGCGGCAGCTTCGTAATTGGCGTGAGCGGATGCTGCTCGATGAACGTGATCAGCTTCTGCACATGATCCGCCAGCACCGTTTTCGGGCTGCGGAAGGAGCGCTTCACCGCGCACACGTACGAGACGCCCTTCGCGCCCTTCTTGTAGAGATTGAACTTCATCCGCCGCAGCCGCCCGCGCAAATTGTTCGCCGTGTCCAGCGGGAACCGCCGCTGCTGTTCCAGGATCGCCTCGACCGAAGCGCGAATGTCCCCCTGTGGAAACTGCTCGATCATCCGTCCCGGATAGCGCGCCGTCTCCAGGCTGCGCACAATCGCATCCTTCTTGTGCGCCAGCAAAAACTGCCGCGCCGCGTCCACCGTTTCGAAGAATTCCGGCGCGCCCGCGATCGCTTCCTTCAATTTGTACCGCGTCGTCTTCTTCATCTTTTCGAGCCACGCGGCAATCTGGTCCGGCTCCTTCACCAGTTCCACGCGCGCCGCAAACTTGTCGTAGGGCACCCGCGTCAGCCGCCGCGCATGGTGCTCCCGCAGCAATTGCGGATAAAGATGGTAATTCGGCGGCCCCAGCAGCTCTCCGGTGAATCCGCACCGGCTCACTCCCACGAAATTCCCCTTCGGCGGCTCCACTTCAATCTCCTCCGCGTCGCAGAACTTCGCCAGGTGATTTTGGAACACATGCGCCACCGCGTCCTCCTCCGTCTCAAACGGCAGGTGGTCCGGCTGCGCCACATGCACATGCCTCACCTGCCCGTCGCGACCCGCGAGCGGCTTCATCACCACCACAAAACGCTCCGGCTTCTGCAAAATCAAGTGCGCCACCTCAAACAACTCGTACGTCCGGCACGACGCCCGGATGGCCTTCGTCAACGCGCGGAAGGCCGCGTCGTCCGGATAAAAGAGCACGTCCAGCGTGGGCCGGAACATCGGCGGCGCTTCCCGTCGATCCCCGTACCCGCCTTCGCGCCGCGGCCCGCGGTCGCCCCCCGGCTGCCCGGTTGGGTAACGCGGACGCTCCGGTCGCGGTGCGGCCGTGGCCGTTCCCGCACCCCCGCCGCCAAAATTCGAACCCCCGCCCGGTGGGCGCGTCGGCCGGCGATCCCGTCTTCCATCGCCGCCGCCAGGCCGGCCACCGGAGTCGCGCGCCTCCCAATCGCCCCGCTTGCCGGAACGCCCTCCGACTTTGCGCACAATGGCTTCGGTAGAGGGCGTGGCACTCCAATCCGGGCCGAAGGATATATTCTTCAGCACGCTGAGGTCCACGGAACTTGGCTGACTTTGAGCTTCAGTCATGGTTGGTTCCGGCGCCGGTGAAGGCAAAGAAGTATCGTTGTCCGGCATGCGTAGCTACATCCGCTTTGGCCCACAGTGGGCCAAACCCCCGTCCCCAGCAAGCGCGTAATTTCCACCCCTCGCCTTCGCCCGGACTTGCCCCCGCCGCCTCCACTTGTCAGCCTGCCCCTCCCATGCCCGCGCTTCCGCCCCTCCGCTTCGCTGTCCTGCTGGCTGTGCTCCTCACGCCCGCCAGCGGCTTGTTTGCGGCGGATCTCTCTACTCCCTCAAATTCCACCGCCCCAGCGGCCTCCGCCCCAGTCTCCGCTTCGCCCGCATCGGCCGGAAACGATTGGACCCTCGATTTCCCGTCGCCGATGCTTCTCACCCGCGGCCAGTTGCCCGCAGGCCAAAATCCCTCCCCCTCCGGCATTCGCCGCGAATCCCACCTCATCACCTCCGACGCCAATACCCGCGCCACCGGTGCGGGCGCCAATGACACTCCCGAAGACCCGCGCCTCGTCGCCCTCGCCCAGCGCGACCACGATTTCTTCCAAGCCCTCGAACTTAACCCCAAGACCTGGTCCGATGACGAGCGCGACAGCCGCGCCCAGGCCATCAACGACGACTACCTCAAATTTCTCGACGACAACCCCACCAACCTCCAGGCCCTCATCCTCTACGGCAAATTCCTCCGCCTCGTCGGCGAACGCGCCCAAGCCTACACCGTCTTCCAGCACGCCTACCGCATCAACGCCAAAACCGCCGTCGTCAACCAGGAGCTGGGCAACTATCTCGCCGAGGAAGGCCAGTATGCCCCTGCCCTCGGTTTCTTTGTCCAGGCGGTCGAACTCGCCCCCGACGAACCTCTCTACCACTACCAGCTCGGCGAATTGCTCAATGTCTATTACAATCATTACCTCGACGACAAAATCTATACCGAGGACACCCTCAACCGCGCCCTCATAGGCGAGTTCGCCCGCGCCGCCGCCCTCGACCCCTCCGAACCC
>Ga0206873_1316_pt1 | contig 11151 bp, 8 predicted proteins | sample Alteio_BWOrgCont_11_FD_152631 | JGI IMG/M metagenome (GOLD analysis project Ga0206873, IMG submission 152631) | Enriched cells from forest soil in Barre Woods Harvard Forest LTER site, Petersham, Massachusetts, United States -... | ecosystem: Environmental > Terrestrial > Soil > Temperate forest > O...
AGGCGATTTCGCGCGTCCGCCATTTCGGGCGCCAATTGCAAGGCAGCGGTGTAAGCGCTCTCAGCTCGCCGGGAGTCGCCGCCGGCGTCGAGGGCGCGTCCGAGCCAAAGAAACGCGCCAGGGGACGGAGCAATTTCAGTGGCGTGTGAGAAGTCGTCGATGGCGGCCTTCAGATTCCGCGATTGCATCTCGATCATGCCCCGTCCGATGTAGCTATTCTGCTCGAAGGGATTGAGAGCGATCGCTGCGCTAAACTCCGCTAGTGCCGCGTCGAAATTGCCTGCCTGCATTTGCAGAATCGCGAGATTGTTGTGGGATTGCGACCCCTCGACCGGGTCCGAGGTTTGCGCGATTGTGAGTTGATACTGGCGAGTGGCCTCCTCCCGCCGATTTTGACCCTGCAGCAACACGCCGAGATTGTAATGAGCTGTCGAATATTGCGGGAGAAGCTTGATGGAGGTTTCAAAGAATGCCGCCGCTAGTTGCGGCGCGCCGAGTTCCACATAGGCCACTCCAAGATTGTTTTCCGCAACGCCGTTGTCCGGGGTTACGGCGAGGTCATGACTGAAAAGCGTGAAGCTGTTCCGCCAGTAGCCGATTTGCGTGTACGTTAAATAAGCGTAGAAAACCAGCAGCATTCCAAAAGCGCCTATCAGAACTTTCCGGCTTCGTTGCAGACGCACGGTCGAATCCGCCAGAAACCAAATCGCCGCGACGAATAGTCCGAGAAACGGAACGTACGCATAGCGGTCAGCCATGCCCTGCCGCCCGACCTGCACGATCCCAATCATGGGAACCATGGTGCCGAGATACCATAGCCAACCGGCCAGCAAGTAGCGCTTTTCCCGGAAGCGATACGCGAGCGCGGTAATTCCGGCGAGCACGAGTAATGCCATGATGACCTTCCACCCAGCTAACGAATTTTCCGGATGGGGATAAAAGACCGCCAATCGAGACGGCCAGATCGCCTTGCCGAGATATGCCAGATAAGAAAAGATGGCGTTCTTGAGCCGCCAGGAGAGCGGCATGACGAGAGACGATGCCACCACGCCTGCATGGCCCTGCACGTAGATGGTGATCCACGCGCTGCCGGCGGCCAATGCCAGGAGAGGAATTTTTTCCGCAAGCAGGGGTAGGAACGCGCGGAAAAACGGGCGCAGGTCATTTTTGTCCGCAATGCCAGGAAACCTTTGCAACGGCCAATAGTCCAAGAGCAGCATAGCGAACGGCAAGCTGACGGCCAGGGGCTTGGCCATCAGCGCGAGAACGAATAAGCCGGCCACGCAGAGATAGCGCCAGACGCCCGGCTTGCGGACGTACCAACCGTAGCCCCAGAGTGCCAGCAAAACGAATGTCATGCAGAGCACTGTCTTTCGTTCCGCGACCCAGGCAACCGATTCCACGTTGAGAGGGTGCAAGGCAAATAATGCGGCCACGGCGGCGCTGCGGAAGGCGTAGCCGGTGGCGCGGTTCAATAGCAGGAACAAAAGCGTGACGTTCAGCGCATGCAGCAGGATGTTCGTGAAGTGATGTCCGCCAGGGTTGGTTCCGTACAATTGGACATCCGCCATGTGCGAAATCCACGTGAGAGGATGCCAGCTGGCGGTGTAGGTCCCGGTGATTGCCCAGATGACGTTTGCCCGGTTGAGACCCTGCATAACGTGGGGGTTTGCCGTAACGAATTCCGAGTCGTCGTAATCGACGAAGCCGTTGCGCACCGTGGAGGAGTACAGAGCCAGGGTGCTCGTGGCGAGCAGGATCGCCAGGAGAATCGTCAACCGCCTGTCGGTTTGGGGCGATGAGTCCGGCGAGCCGGTCACCGGAGTACCCGGGTGGCCTTGAGGGTCATGGTTGCGTTCGCTCAGGGAGGCGGCTCCATTCGCAATCCACTCACTAAAACATGACGAATGGGTGCGGAGTGCGGGCCCTTGACAACTTAGTTGGCAATGGGCCGTCTTTGTGGATTTCAAATTTCTGCTAGTCCATGGTTGTCTCTGGAGTGGGAAGTTTCAACGCACAAGTAGGCGAGTGTAATCAATGCAATAACAGACTCGGCTGGAGTAGGCCTGGAAATGCGAATTAACCGTTCGTGGGGGCTGGACACTGGGCCCATGGAATGGTCTCCCGTGACCGCGCTTGCAAACGGCAATCTTCATTCTATGAGTGCGATATGCCGGGCGAGATGCCGGCACCACCGCACCAATTTGATATTTGGAATTCGGCGCATATAATGCCTCAGGACTTCCGGAACGATTCACGCAATTACCCCGAACATGCGGATGAAGAAAGGGTGAAAGCCATGAATGAACCAAACGAACCAAAAATCTCCGACCCGAAAGCGCTTGTGGACCGGCGCGATTTCCTGGGTGGCGCGACGGTGCTGGCGGGGACGTCCCTCCTGGGACTCTCATCCGCAGCTCGCTCCGAAGCGGCCGAAGGCGTGGCGGACAGGATGCCTCCAATCCCATCGGACAAATGGACGGACGCGCAAAAGAAGTCCGCGGAGGAAATAACCTCGGGGCCGCGCAAGGAACTGGTGGGGCCGTTCATCCCTTTGCTGCGGAGCCCGGAGTACATGAGCCGCCTGCAGAGAGTCGGCGAGTATCTTCGCTATAAAACGGGGCTGGGATCGAACATCAGCGAGTTCATCATCCTTTTGATTGCGCGGAATTGGACGCAGCAGTTTGAATGGTACTCGCACGAATCGCTGGCCCTCAAGGCGGGCATCAAGCCAGAAACCATCAAGGCGATTGCCGAGGGGCGGCGCCCCGCTGCCATGACGGCGGATGAAGAGATGGTCTACGACTATGTCAGTGAACTCCTGCTGCACCAGAGCGTGAGCGATCCCGCGTATGCGCGGCTGGTCAGCCGATTCGGTGAACAAGGCATCATCGATATCACCGGATTGTGCGGCTACTACACGCTGCTGGGCATGCTCATGAATGTGACGCGAACACCTCTGCCGCCGGGGATCGCGCCGCCGCTGCCAACATTCCCGCGCTGATGTGACGCTTGTAATTCGGATAAACTCATGCGGCTGGTGACGTTTCAACGGGAGGGCGCCCAGGAAATCGGAGCCCTCGCGGAAGCGGACTCGAAAATTATCCGATTGCAGGCGGCCGAAAAACTCCGCTGCGGCGAAGATAATCCGCAATTCCAAACGATGCTCGCGTTCTTGCAAGGCGGGAGCACGGCTCGCGACGCGGCGCAACGAACTATCGAGTTCACTTTGTCGCAACGACCTGAGGGCATCTCGATCGATCGCGCGAGCGTCGAGCTTCTTTCCCCAGTTCCCCGTCCGGAATCGATTCGCGAATTCATGGTGTTTGAACAGCATGTGATCAACTGCACGCGCCGGTTCGGGATGCCTCGCTGGGCGGCGTCCCTCGATCGATTGGCGGAAAAAACGCTTGGCCGCAAGGCGACCCTGGCTTACCGGATGGCCCGGCCGTGGTACGAGCGGCCCGTCTATTACAAGGGCAATCGCATGAACGTGATCGGCGACGGCGCGCGCGTGACGATCCCGCGATATACGAAAGCTTTCGATTGGGAACTCGAATTCGGCATTTTCCTGTGTCAGCAAGGGCTCGACATTGCCAAAGAAAAGGCCCGCGAATTTATCGGCGGCTACACGATCTTCAATGATTTTTCCGCGCGCGACATTCAAAAAAGAGAAATGGGCGGCCGGCTCGGTCCCGCAAAAGGAAAAGATTTTGACGGAGGCAACGCCATCGGCCCCGTACTCGTCACGCCCGATGAAATTCCCGATCCTTACAATCTAGTCATGAGAGCGCGCGTGAATGGAGAAGAAGTTTCCTACGGGCACACCAAAGGCATGCGCTGGACGTTTGAAGATTTGATTGCCTACGTTTCCCGGGACGAGACTCTGTACCCGGGAGAATTTTTCGGCTCGGGCACCGGAACTGTTCCTGAATCCGGCGCAAACCGCTGCTGCTGCGGCCTCGAAATGGGCCGCTTCCTGCAAGCGGGCGACACGGTCGAACTCGAAGTCGAACGGATCGGCAAATTGACCAATCACATTGTAGGACAATCTTAGCATCGCGCTGTTCCGACCTTTACCGGAGACGGATGGAAAACCAGAAATCACCCGGACTCATTCGCGCGATGGGGCGCTGGACGCTCACAGCGCTGGTCATCAATTCCATCATCGGCAGCGGCATCTTCGGCTTGCCGTCGGTGGTGGCCGGCTATTTGGGCAAGCAAAGTCCGCTCGCTTATCTCGTCGCCGCCACCGGAATCGGAGTGGTCATCGCGTGCTTCGCCGAAGTGGCTTCGCAATTCGACGCGGCTGGCGGACCTTATTTGTATGCGCGGGAAGCCTTCGGGCGATTCATCAGCATCGAAATTGCCTGGCTGCTGTGGCTGGTTCGGCTGACCGCTGCGGCGGCCGCGGCAAACCTCTTCACAAATTACCTCGCCGAATTCTGGCCTGCCGTACAAGCCCCGGTCACCCGGCTCGCTGTCCTAGCAGTCTTGATCGGATTTGTAGCCGCCGTGAATGTTCGAGGAATCAAGTCCGGAGCAACGGCGAGCAACGCGTTCACCGTGGCAAAACTGGCATCGCTGATTTTGTTCGCAATCGTAGGAATAGTTTTCGTTTTGCGCGCGCATCCGGCAATTCCGGACGAATTGCACGCGGGCGCATCCGTTCCCGTCCGGAATTGGCTTGAGGCGGTGCTCGTTTTGATGTTCGCGTACGGAGGCTTTGAAGGCGCTGTGATACCGATGGCGGAAGCGAAGGATCCGCAGCGCGACGCTCCGTTCGCACTATTCGCGGGGCTCATAATGGTGACTCTCCTGTTTTGCGCAATTCAGTATGTTGTCGTCGCCGTGCTTCCCGGCGCAGCCGTGACGGATCGCCCGCTGGCTGCCGCCGCGCGGCAATTCGCCGGAACAGCCGGCGCCACGCTGATTTCCGCCGGGGCGCTCATTTCCGTTTACGGCTATTTGACCGCGCAGTTGCTGCATACGCCGCGCCTGACTTTTGCACTGGGGGAGCGCGGCGACTTCCCCCGGTTCTTCGCGCGGATTCACTCGAAGTATCGGACGCCGCACATTTCGATCCTCGCCTTTGCGGGGATCGTGTGGTGCCTGGCCGCCGCGGGCAATTTCAAATGGAATGTGATTCTGTCATCCGTAGGGAGACTGTTTGTTTACGGGTTCACATGTGCTGCCCTTCCGGTATTGCGGCGCAAGTATCCGCATGCTCCTGCCTACCGGCTTCCGGCGGGAAATTTATTTGCCGCGTTCGGAGTGCTATTCATGGGATTGCTGGCGTCCCGGATGAGCCGCAGCGAAGGAATGATAATCCTGGTTACAATGGCCATCGCAATGGCCAATTGGCTATGGGTGCGAAATTGGCAAAGGGAATCGACATGATCGCGCAACGGTGAAAATCAAATCACTTCCGATCCGGGTTCTCGATGCCCTCCCTTGCATTGGAAAGCGCCGAGAAAATGGAATGATACGGAGAGAAATAGTATCTTGTGGTCTTCAGGCTCAGCGAAGTTCTGGAATCGCCGGGAACACCTCGAGGCACGGAAAGGCTTCCATGTATCTCAAGCGCGGGTTCAGGTCTTTCGCATTTGGTTTGATTGTCTTCGCTGGTTTCGCGCAGGCACAGGCGCAAGAGCCCGACCCGGCGCTCATGTCGGAAATTCGCAAGATTCGCGCCATCGACAACCATTCGCATCCTCCGCGCGTCGTGGCGGATGGCGAGCGCGACGATGAATTCGATGCCCTGCCCTGCGACCCTTTGGAACCCACCGTTCCAAACACAGTAACGCGCCCGGAAAATCCCCAGTTTCTCGCCGCATGGAAAGCGTTGTGGGGATACGTCTACGACGACCGCAGCGACGCGCACGTGAAAGAACTCCTCGCGGCTAAAAATAAAATTCGCCAGGAGCAGGGCGACCACTATCCCGCCTGGGTGCTCGACCGGTTGGGGATCGACATGGAATTGGCCAACCGCGTGGCGATGGGGCACGGCCTCGATGCGGCGCATTACCGCTGGGTGCCGTTCGACGACGCCTTGCTCTTTCCGCTCAACAACGATGCGCTGGCCGCGGAAACGCCGGACCGGAAATTTTTCTTCGGCCGCGAAAACATGTTGCTCGCGCGCTACCGCCGTGAACTCGGCGTCGCGGCCCTGCCCGCGACCGTTGCAGAGTACGTTTCTCGCGTTGTGACGCCCGAACTCGAGCGGCAAAAAAAAGACGGCGCGGTGGCAATCAAATTCGAGGCGGCCTATTTGCGGTCCCTCGATTTCGAGCCCGCATCGGAACAAGATGCCGCGGCCATCTATGTCAAATACGCGCGCAATGGCTCTCCCTCGAAAGTGGATTACACGCGCTTGCAGGACTATTTATTCCGAACGATTGCGGCGGAGGCCGGCCGCCTTGGCCTGCCGGTGCACATTCACACGGGCGCGGGATGCGGCGGATATTTTTTCTTGAAGGGATCGAACCCGCTGCTGCTCGAATCCGTCCTGAACGATGAGCGGCTGCGCAAGACGACCTTCGTCCTGCTGCACGGCGGGGCGGGAGCTTTCTCGCATGAAATTTCCGCCCTGCTGATGAAGCCGAATGTATACACGGATTTATCGGAGCAGACCTGGCTCGAATCGCCGCACCGACTCGCGGAAGTCCTGCGAGATTGGATCGAGTGGTATCCCGAGAAAATTTTGTTTGGAACCGATCTGTCTCCCGGAAGCGGCGCGTACGATTGGGAAGAAAACGGCTGGCAAACCTCGCAAACGGCGCGGCAGGCGCTGGGAATCGCGCTGACCGGCATGCTGCGGGACGGGGAGATCACCCTCCCCCGCGCGAATGAAATTGCGCGCATGGTCCTGCGCGAGAATGCGGTGAAGCTGTATCACTTGACGGACCATCCGTAGGAAGAAACGCGTGCGTGCGCGGGTTATTCGAGGACAGATTTGTGAATCAAAATTAGGAGTCGTCCTGCCCTGAATCCTCCAACATCCTTTCAGGGCAGGACAACGAATCCATATCAATTGTCGAGCTTCAAACAACCATTACATTCCTGAAGAAAACTCGATGGCCTTGGTCTTGCCGGAAACCTGAATTTCAGTCAGCTGGTTTTTATCGAGGACAAAAGTAGTTTCGTTGATTTTGCCGGTAAAATCCTTCAGGGTGCAGGGAATTTCAGCCACAACCTTGTTGCCCTGTTGAAATTTCGCTTTGCTTCCATCGGCAATGACCTTGTATTCGCCGGGCGCAAGCTTAGTTGTGCCGACCATTGTGGTTGCCGTCAGCTTTACGTTTGCGGTAATTGTGTCGCCTGAATCATTCTTGGCCCAGACCGAAACACTCATTACGGTAAGTGCCATGATCGCGAGAAAAAGCGGTAGCGAACGTCGAGACATAAAGAAATGTTCTCCCTTTTGTTTTGGTATTGGGCCGCCGAGGTGAACCGATCGAAACCTGAAAGACCTGAAGAACCACAGGTACCGGGGCCGCACATCCCTCAGCGTGCTTCCAACTCATTTTGATGCGAGCCGGTCGAAGCGGGTTACAGATATTACCGGAAATGTGCGGTCCCGAAACGAAACTAGTACGTGCCTAAAATGTGATCCGTGGGGTGAATTTTATTTCCAATTGCCCAGGATGCGTCGAACCGTAAGTACTTGCCCCAAATGATACGCGTTGTGGTCCGCAACGAGCAGGGCTTCACGCAAGATCGTTTGTCCTGTGCCATGAGGAATTTTTAAAAACAGGTCCGTTTTGGAACTTGCGACCAATTTTTTCATTGCCTCGAGGTCTTGCGCGAATAATTTGACGCTCTTGTCCCATGCCTTCGCATTCGGCGGCGCTTGTGTGGCGGGCCAGTAACCCGCCGGCCAATCGGGCGAAGCGTGCTTTGCATTTTTAGAGAACTCGAGGATGTCCCACTGCGCTATCCTCATGTGTTCGAGTAATTCCCAGAGCGAGTACGGAAGACCGCTGGGACGAACTCCTCTCAAGGTAGAAGGAACATCGCTGAATGACGCCTTCCAATCGACATGAGCGCCACGCCCGGAAAGAAGGTCCACCAGGTGGTCGCGCAAGACTTTTTCTTTCACAGTCTCCTCCGGCTTTTTCCCGCCGCGTTTCAATTTGAGGTCGAATTCCCTTCCAGCGATCGAGAAGGCTGCTGGACCGTGCACGCGTCCAGCGAAATGGAAGCTTCCCAGTCCTGAATTAATTTTTGCCCCTCCGCATTAATTTCCTCGATCGTCCGCGGCCTTCCGTTTCCAGAGCCCGGGAACACGAGATACACGATGCCTCTCCGCGTGCCGCCGTTCCGCGCATCGGATCGAATGCCCAAATTTTCGGCGAGCGCGACCGAGCCTTCGCCGATTCGGTCATACGGGCCGACATCTCCAAAGATCGCATACGAACTTTTGCCGTTTCGCAGATTGAAAACCACAGCGAAATCTCCCGGACGCGATCCAAGTTGGCGCGCCATTCCACCGGGCAGCACCACGAAAGGAATCCTCGAGGCGTCCACGTAGCGCGTGGGATCGTTCACAGGCTTCGAGCGATCTGACAGCGCAGTAGCCGAGACGTAGTAGCCGGGGAACGGGTCGTTTGGCCCCTGGACGAACGGCTCCCCGTCGTCATCCTTGGCCAATCCTTCCCACCTTCCGGGCGAGCCCGCGTTGGCGAGGTCATCCAGACCCGAATTGTCCGGATGATAGGCGTTCGGCGCGCCATCGGCATCGATGGTCATCCCAGATTGATAAAAAAAGGCCGAGCTTCCAGGCAGTCGCCCAATCGGGACATCCTGCTCAGGTTCTCCGTCGTGCCGCATCTCGAAATTCATGAGCAACTCGCCAAAGCAAGCTCCCTGCGAATCCTGCGCTGGCACAGGCGCTTGCGCATCGATTGCAACGACGCACTGCGCCAATTCCGATTGCTTCTTCTGAATCATTTTCAAATCCTGATCGAGATGAGCGGCAACGGGAACGGTATCTGTCGTTTCCAATTCGCCAGCCGGGTCGCGTTGTGCTTGGGGAAGGCGCAGGTGACCTTCCACCGTTTTCCCCATCTCGTATCGCGCATCGGAGCTATGGCTGCAATCTCGCTCCGATTCTGCTGACGCTGGATTTCCAGTCTGGAAAGAAGTTGGCGCTGCAGAAGCCTGCTCACCCCTTGCAACTGCCGAAAACCACAGGAACATTATCGTCACAAATGAGATTACATTGCGCCGCATGGCCTAAAACCTCCACCCATTCCGAGCAGGACGTCTACAAATTCGCTTCCTTTACCTTCCTATTGTAGACGATGAACTGAAACAGTTTGTTACAACATTCTTACTGGAATGCGCATATCTTCGCCATCCGAAGTTGAGGTTGGAACGAACGATCTCTCAGTAGCCCGCTTCTTCAGAGGAGGGGAGTCTGTCTCCAACGGCGAAAGCGGCCTCGGCCTTATTCCAAATGATTTCGGGTGGCGAAGATGCGGATCATACGAATCGATAAATGAAATTTGTCAGGTGATTCGACGGGTGTACAATCTCGCCGGTTATGGGGTCCTGGGGGGAAAGCGGCGATAATTTGTGGCTTTCCCAGCCCCCTTTACATAATTCATTCGTACGAATAATTGAAAGCCGTATGAGCGCGCGCGATTAAGCCGCTGAAGAATCGGTGCCGTCGCTGGCGAGCGCGGCGTTTCCTTGGTGCTCTTTCCAACGTCTGACAAACTTTCGCGATCGGGAGGACCGGTAATGAAATTGGATTCGCCGAAACTTCTAGCCCTGTTTTTCTCCATCCTCATCTTCTCTTTGCCCTCCAACTCGCAGCAGGTGGTTGGCGCGATTACCGGGACGGTTACCGATCCGACAGGCGCCGCCGTCCCAGACGCGACGGTGAAGGCCCTCAACCTTGCGACGAACCTGGAGATCACCGCGCAGACGAAGTCGAACGGCGCGTACGTCGTCCCGGAGCTTCCGGCCGGAACCTACAAACTGACGATTACCAAAGAAGGATTCAAGGCCGAAACACATACGGAAGTTCTCGTAAACGGCAATCGCACCACGACGGTGGACGCCGCGCTGACTGTGGGCATGATTAGCGCCACGGTGGAAGTAACCGCGGTACCGCTGATGAATCAGGTGGACACCACCAGCGGTTACGTGGTCGACGAACTTACCATCCAGAATACGCCGCTGGGCACGGGCAGCTTCACGCAATTGGCGATTCTGAGTCCCGGCGTGCACGCGGATTTTCTGAGCGGTGGCGGCGCGAACTCCGGTCTCGGCAATCAGGCGATTTTCGCCGATGGGAATCGTGACACCAGCAACAGCTTCTCGTTGAATGGCGTTGGCACAAACAACCTGTTTAACGGGAACTCCACGAGCAATGTGGGAGAGAATCGTTTCGTCCTGAATACCGGTGAGAATTTCGGCGCAGGCGGCTCGATTCTGACCAACACATCGGTGTACGGAGCGATCGGCCAAGCGCTTCCCACTCCGCCCCCAGATGCCATTCAGGAAATTGCGGTGAACACGTCAATGTATGACGCCTCACAGGGGAACAATAGCGGCGCGCACATCAGCGTGCTCACGAAGTCGGGCACGAATGCAATTCATGGGACGGCCTATTGGCAATACCAGAGCAGCGCGATGGATGCCACTCCGTTCTTCTACAACGCGGCAGGCACGCCGAAGCCGTTCCTGAACCGAAACCAATTCGGCGCAACCGTGGGCGGCCCGATCAAGAAGGACAAATTATTCTACTTCCTCTCATATCAGGGGGTTCGCATCGCCGATCAGGAACCATCCACGAAAGATGTGACCGTGCCGTTCTTACTGACCGACGACCGCAGTCTTCAGGGAATCGCCAACACCATGCTGGCGGAGTACCCTTGCGGTCCCGGACAGACCCCGCCCGATTGCTTCGCGCAGTCCAGCCAGGTCAACGCAACCGCGTTGGCGCTCCTGCAGGCAAAATTTCCGAACGGACAATTTCTGATTCCTAGCGTGAGTGCCGCCTTCTTTAACAACGGTGACATCACGAAAGCCAACAACCTGGGCTACGATGCGATCGTGCAGGGACCAAACACGATTTCAAACATCGATCAGGGAGTCGCTGACATAGACTATGTGCTGAGTGAGAAAGATCGAATTTCC
>Ga0206873_1305_pt1 | contig 11007 bp, 7 predicted proteins | sample Alteio_BWOrgCont_11_FD_152631 | JGI IMG/M metagenome (GOLD analysis project Ga0206873, IMG submission 152631) | Enriched cells from forest soil in Barre Woods Harvard Forest LTER site, Petersham, Massachusetts, United States -... | ecosystem: Environmental > Terrestrial > Soil > Temperate forest > O...
TCAACGTAGCCAGTGAGACTTGTCGAATCAGTCAGATTAGTATCGACCTTGAGAGACAATCGAGAGTACTGCGCGGAAAGGCGCGCCTCGGACAAGCCGGCCTGCGGCAATTGGTTGTTGAAAGGAATCGAGCCGAACGCAGTTGCAATACCGCTGCCAACATTCGTACTACGAAAAAACGTCGTGAGATCAAGGAAACCGCCCGGAGTGAATTCCGCTGAACCGATTTTGAACGACAGTGGTGACTTGTTTTCATTTGGGTCGCGTGCAGTGACCTGCTTAGCTGCAGTCGGCAAAATCAAAGCATCGGGCGTCGCAGCTGAAGTTGACGATGGATTGCGGCCGGAAGGAGAAAGGGGAGTCTCCATGGAAGTTGTCCGTCCAGCCTCGATAGCCGCTAAACGCGTTCGCAACCCATGAAGCTCTTCGGTTTGGGATTGGACCAGATCCCGTAGTTCTTGCAATTCTGATTCGACAGCATCCTTTGCATTTTCTCGCGCGTCGGTTTTGGTTGAAGCGTCAGAGTTCGCAGCCGGCCGGTTTCCCAATTCACTGGATGGCGCTCCGCCATCGCCGCCGTAGGCCGTCACTACCGGAGCAGTGCTGATGAAACCTAGAATCGCAAGGCGTGCAATAATTCTGCGCATTTCTTCCCCCTGCATATCAAATAGCTGCCGGAACTTCAATGACCTGCGCATAGTGTTAATTGCAAGTTGCATTCCATTTGCCTGCTGAGGGCGGCGCCAAGTGAAGTTCCGAAGAATGAGGCAGTTATCCGAATAAGGATGTCTGGACTTGGGCTTTCGAATCGGTAGAAGGCAAGACGTTGCGCCGACATCCCGACAGGTGTCAAGATTTGGCCACTGCATTGATTCGACTGGATAAACGTTGACTTGAACAAACCTTAACTCCGCGGCGAAAGTGACAATTCAGATTGAAGATTCAATTCCGTTGCGCCCGCCCTCGTGACGCGGGTCGGGACGGAGCGAGCTACTTTACGGTGACTCGCTCCGTATTCCCGGCTATGTGGCTTAGCCCTGCGGATTGTGGTGCGCGGCACTTCGAGGGAGTGTGGTGGGTAGTGGCGCTCGTTGCATCAGAGACCATGTACGATTTCCGACAAAAACCAGGTTCGTCGCTCGGTTTGATCGATCCAGACCTCGATTAGACTTGCTGTCGCAACGTCACCGTATTTCTCGCAAGCCTCATGTGTGGATCGAAAATAGCGTGTCAGCGCCTGATTATCGGCGTTCAGCTCCGTCAGCATTTCTTTCGGGGAGATGCTTTCGTCGTTATTGTCCTTCAGGCGTTGATGCCGTGAGATATCGCTGATCGAGTGCAACGTCGCTCCTCCGATTTTGCGTGCACGCTCGGCAATATCATCGGTCATGGCGAAGATCTGATCAGAGTGTTCGTCGAGCAATAGGTGATAATCCCGGAAGTGCTTGCCGGTCATGTGCCAGTGGAAATTCTTCGTTTTCAAGTACAGTGTGAATGTATCGGCCAGCAATCGACGAAGCGCGGCCGTGATCTCGGCGACACCTTCCCGGTTCAGGCCTGTCGGTATTTCATGCATCGATTGCGGTTTTTCGTGGGCCTGCGTTGCGGCTTCCTTTGGCATGTTGCGTTTCTCCTTTGATTGATTTCATTCGAGATTCGGGGAGCGCGATGATCAGTTGGAATTGCTGCTCACCAGTTTGCCGCAGCACTCGGGTCGCTCCGGCAACCTTGAACGGTCCCAACCTCCACCCAAAGCCTGAATCAGCAATACCGTGTTCGCCATGCGCCGGCCGAGAATATTGACTGCCGTTACCTCGTCCTGGAGCGCGGCGCTTTGCGCGATGGTCACCTCCAGATAGCTGGTGACACCGCCGGTATAGCGGGTGTTGGAAAGGTCCAGCGAAGTCTGCGCTGCCGTTACTGCTTCATCCTGTACCTTCGCCTCCTTTTCCAGGATTTTCAAAGCGGCCAGATTATCTTCCACTTGCTGGAATCCGGTGAGTACACTTTCTCGATAAGCCGCGACTTGAAAATCGTAGGCAGCGCGTGCCTGGTCGGTGAATGCACGCCGCCTTCCCACGTCGAAAACCGTCCCAAGTGCTGACGCTCCGAAAGACCAGAGCCCGCTTGGTCCATTCAGTAGGGTGGTGATGCTGGAGCTTTCAAATCCTCCACCTGCGGTCAGGCCTATGGTCGGATAGTAGGCGGACTTAGCAACTCCAATTTGGGCATTGGCGGCTGCCACGCGCCTCTCTGCTGCCGCGATGTCCGGACGCCTTTCCAGAAGTTCCGAAGGCATGCTGACAGGAACGAGTGGAGGCGGTGCGGTGAGAGGTAGCGGGGGAAGAGTCAACTCCGAAGGAGGTTTCCCGATGAGAATTGCAACCGAGTGCTCGTACTGCGCGCGCAGGACGCCCACGTCGATGGCTAGCGCGCGAGTCGTGTCGAGCTGAGTCTTCGCTTGCTCGACTTCTACCTCCGAGGACAAGCCTCCCTGAAAGCGGCTATCCGTCAATTCCAGGGCGTCCTCATATTCCTTTACGGTGGAGGTAAGAAGCTGCTCTTCTGCATCCAGGCTGCGCGCCTCGAAGTAATCAATCGCCAGATCCGCGTGCAAACTTAGATTAACCGTGGCCAGATCCGCGGCGCTGGCTTGGGCTTGTTCTCGATAAGACTCTACCGTGCGGCGAACACGTCCCCACACGTCGGCCTGATAGGAAAATTCAACAGGCAAAACAAAGTCGTTGTAAGTAATGCCATCAAAAATCGAGGTCGGGGGTGGACGGCGTGACGACACGCGCTCTCGAGTTCCCGAAAGACCGGCGGTAACGGTGGGATAGTAGTCAGCACGATAGTAGCGCAGGACTTCTCGCGCCTGCTGGTACTGTGCTTCCGCGGCTTTCAAATTCTGATTCGAAACATTGACCTGCAGCTCCAAATTATCGAGTTGGGGATCCTTAAATATCGTCCACCAGTTGCCACCAAGATTTTGGTCGTTGGGCTGGGCGGGCTTCCAGTCCGCCGCTTCTTTATAAGCATGAGGGGTATCGACCGTTGGAGTATGGTAGTTCGGACCCACCGCACATCCAGCCACAAAAACAACGAATGCAAGAAGGCCCCTTAGCCAAAATGATTCCATCCTTTGTTTGAGGAAAATGTTCTCCCGACGGCGGCTCATTTAGTGTCTCCCGGCAGAGTACTTTGAACGATTTGGACTTTCTGCCCCGAAACAATTGAGTCCGGCGGGTTGATAATGACTTGATCGTTTGACTTGAGGCCGGCCACTATTTCAATCTGATCTCCAAAATCGTGGCCGGGTGTCACGGTTGTGAGCGCCACACTTCCATCCTTGACTGTACCCACTTGCAATCCTTCCGACCGGAATATCAAGGTATTGACGGGAAGCAAGAAGGTGGAGGCCTGCGAAGCGACCTTTAAGTGGACCTCCGCGTAAGAACCCGTCAGCAACGTTCCCGCGGGATTATTGACATCGATTTCGATCAGCAACGTCCGGGTTGACACATTGATTGCGTCAGCTGTCCGTACCAGCTTTCCCTGGAAATTGCGGCCGGGAAATTCGGCGAGAACCAGGTCAGCGGTCATGCCAACCTTTACTCCTTGCGAGTACTCCTCCGGCACGTTCACGTAGACGCGCAAGACTCCGGGTTGTGCGATGTGGAACAGATCGGTTTTCACGCCGCCATTGCTGCCGGAATTGATCAGGTCGCCGATATCCGTGTTACGTGCGGTTACAACGCCATCGAATGGAGCGTAAATTTTTTCAAAAGACTGCAACGCCTGAAGCTGCTTGACGTTGGCTCCAGCGGCCTCAACGGTGGCTTGGTTCGCGTTGTAGGTGCCAACGGCATTGTCGACGTCCTGCTGGGCAACGGCATGGGATTTCAGTAAGCCTTCGTAACGGTTTTTGGTAATCTCGGCGAGCGCGAGATTTGCCTTCGCGGTATTGAGGTTGCTGAGTGATTGCTCCAGCTGCTGATCGATTTCGGGAGTCTCGATGACTGCAAGCAATTGCCCTTTCTTGACGTAAGCTCCAATGTCCACAAACCATTTTTCCAAATACCCATTCGTGCGCGAATAAATCGGTGAAGTAATGAATGGCTCTACATTTCCGGGGAGTATGATTTCCTGCACGGGCGTGGTTCTCTGCGGCGATACAACCGACACCGCGGTGATTGCCACTTGCGACGTTTCGGCACGCAACTTCCCGTTCGCTCTGACGCGTGACCAGATTCCCGAGACCACCAGCGCGACGACCACGACAAGCGCAATCGACGCGATTAGCCATTGCTTGAATGAGTGCGTTCCTCCGCCCAATTTATTTAATTCGGGCGATTTCCCGACAATCGGTATCACATTTTCATTGTTAGGCGACATAGTTGCTCCGTCTCGTAATCCCGAACATTAGGTCCTGTCCTGAGCCGCATGCCGGCGCGAACCCTGAAGCAGGCTGAAAAACGCCGGGACAAAAAAGAGCGTCGAAACCGTCGCGAAAATCAATCCACCAATGACCGCCCGGCCCAGAGGGGCGTTTTGTTCTCCGCCGTCCCCCATTCCCAGAGCCATTGGCACCATGCCAATTATCATGGCCAGTGCGGTCATGAGCACGGGCCGAAAACGCGTGAAGCCAGCTTCAAGTGCAGCGCTTACGGAATCGTTTCCCTCTCCCATTTTTTCCGTGGCGAAGCTCACCACCAAAATGCTGTTTGACGTTGCAACTCCCATGCACATGACGGCTCCCATGAGCGCCGGCACACTCAAATTCGTGTGCGTTAAGAACAGAAACCAGGCAATGCCGGCGAGCGCCGCGGGGAGAGCGGAAATCATGATGAAGGGGTCCAGCCAGGACTGAAAGTTCACGACGATCAGCAGGTACACGAGCACGATCGAGAATGCCAATCCGCTAAGAAGGCCGATGTAGGAGGACTGCATAGTTTGCACCTGCCCACGAACAACGACTCGAGAACCGCGAGGCAATTGTTGCCGCGTACTATCAATGATCTTGTTGATGTCGCCTGCCACGCCACCCAGGTCTCGCCCTGTGACTGATCCGAAAATGTCGATCACCGGTTCAATGTTGTAGTGGGAAACTACTGCCATGCCTGCTCCCCGTTGCATGGAAACTAAACTGGCCATGAGTGATGGTGGTGTCGCGGGATCAGTGCCCGTGATGGGAATGTTCTCAACCGCCTGCAATGTATCCGCGCGGTATTGCGGTGTTTGAGTTGCGATTTGATAGCTGACGCGGTTCTTTGGGTCAACCCAGAACGTGGGTGAAGTCTGGAAACTCCCGCTCAGTGATACCAAAAGATTTTGCGCAATGTCATGGGCAGTGAAGCCAAGTTCTTCCGCTTTCGTCCGTTCGACCCTGAATCGCAAATAGGGCTCGTCGAACGGCTGTTGGATGCGCAGGTCAGCCGTTCCGCTAACGGATCTCAGTCTCTCAAGAAGCGCGTCTGCGTAGATCCGGTTCCCATCCAAATCGTTTCCCACAACCTGCACATCGACGGGAGCAGGCAATCCGAAATTCAGAATCTGACCGACCATGTCGGCCGGCAAGAAAGCGAATGTCACCCCGGGAAACTCTTTTGGAAGAGTCAGACGCAGCTCGTGAATATATGCGTCCGTCGGATGATGATTGGGGTTTAGTGTCACAAGAATATCGGCGTCCGATGTTCCGACGGGAGCCGAATTACTGTACGAGAGATTGATGCCGCTGTAGGGCAGCCCTATGTTGTCAATAACGTTGTGTACTTCAGGCGACGGAATCTGCTGGCGGATCGATTGCTCGACCAGATCACATAGGTTGGCAGTCTCCTCAATGCGCATTCCGGTAGGCGCCCGAAGATGAAGTTTGAAAGTTCCGCTGTCCACGCTGGGGAAAAAGTCCCGACCCAGCCAGGGGATGAGAATTCCCAAAGAGCCGAGACAGAACGCAAAAAACACGATCAAGAAGGCACTCCTGTGATGGAGACTACCCTCCAGAAGGCCCCGATAACTCAGGCGGAATCTCTCGAAGGCCGCCTCAAAACCCTTTTGCAATCGCACCAGCGGATTACGGCTGGGCGTAGAATTTTTCCCTTCCTTTTTATCGTCGCGCAAAAGGTACTTCGCCATGGTTGGAACGATCGTCCGGGAGAGCAGATACGATGCCAACATGGCGAAAACCACCGCTTCGGCGAGCGGCACAAACAGATACCGCGCCACGCCGGACAACAAAAACATCGGAGCAAACACGATGCAGATCGAGAGAGTGGAAACGAAAGCGGGTGTGGCGATTTGCGACGCACTCTCGAGGACAACAGCGTCCATCTCCTTCCCCGGCTCGGCCTCGCGATTTCGATTGATGTTTTCGACTTCGACCGTGGCATCATCCACCAATATTCCAACTGCCAGTGCGAGTCCTCCGAGCGTCATGATGTTGATCGTTTCTCCCATCGCGCTCAGCACGATGATGGAGGTGAGGATCGCAAGCGGTATGGAGGTCGCAATGATGATCGTGCTTCTCCAACTGCCCAGAAATGTGAGAATCATGAATGCCGTAAGACAAGCAGCAATCAGCGTCTCCCGGACGACGCCGCTGATTGCGCTGCGGACAAAAATCGATTGATCCGCAAGAGGGGATATTTGCAGCTGAGGTGGAACCGCTTGTTTGATCTGAGGAAGAAGCGCCTTGATCCCTGAGATCACATTCAGCGTCGACGCGTCCCCCGCCTTTTGAATCGTCAGCAGCACGGACCGCTGCCCATCCACGCGCACGATGTTGGTTTGTGGAGGGAAACCGTCACGCACCCAGGCGACGTCCTTGACGTATATGGTGGTGCCCCCGACTGATTTGATGGGGATGCGATTCAAATCGGCGATTGTTTGCGGCGCCGCGTTGGGGATAGAGACATCGTATTCTCTTGACCCGATTTTCGAGGTTCCGGTGGGCAGGATTAAATTTTGCACGCTAATGGCATTCACTACATCCAGCGCAGACAAGCCCTTCGATTGCAAAGCCGTGGTGTTTAAGTCCACTTGTACCTGTCGTTGTTTTCCCCCGTAGGGATAAGGGACAGAGGCGCCCGGCACCGTAATGATCTGCGTCCGAATGAAATTCAGTCCATAGTCATTGAGTTCCTGTTCCGAAAGATTTTGTCCTGAAAGTGCCAGTTGCAGGACGGGCACGCTGGACGCGCTATATGCAAGAATGAGGGGTGGCGTCGTTCCCGAAGGTAATTGCTTCAGCTGAGTCTGAGAAACCGCCGTTATTTGTGCAATACCTTGCTGAATATTTGCGTTTGGTTGCAGGAAAACTTTGACGACAGCGATCCCGTTCAGCGACTGTGACTCGATATGCTCGATGTTATCGACGGTTGTTGTGAGAGCTCGTTCTGTGACGCTGACGATCCGGTCCGCCATGTCCTCAGGTACTAACCCGTTGTAAGTCCAGATAATGCTGACCACTGGAATGTTGATGTTCGGAAAAATATCAGTGGGTGTGCGCAGGATCGCGAACGTCCCCAGGATGAGGATGAGGATGGCCATCACCACGAAGGTGTATGGCCGCTGCAATGCAAGTCGAACAATCCACATGACTCACACCCTCAATCTTTCCGTCCGGCGCGGCCGGACTGCATCAAACAAATCAAACTTACGACCTGTGCTTCGGGGTCTTCGTATCGAGAACCGAAATTAATTGCTCAGCTGCTGGAGGCACGGCTACGGTTCCGGACAGAACGATATCCCTTGCAGGAATCTTCCTGCCGTACAGGCGGCGGTTATCTCCATTGTCCGGACGGATCGTGGAGCCTTCCAGAGAGACTCCTGCAAACAGGCCACGCGCCCTCGAGTAGCTCAAAATGTCAGCTCGTAGAGTCGCGTCCGACTCGGCCGACGAATCGCGGCCGACCGGACCCGCGGCGACGGAGGCATCCGCTCCCAGCTTCACTTTGCTGTTGAGGATTCCTCTCGCACCGCCTTCATTCATGACCAGCAGCACAAAATCCGTAGCCTCTCCACCGATCTGAAACCCGAAGCTTCCCCCTTCGAGGGCCATCATTGTGGGGGCGCCCCATGGGCCTTTGAAATCGTTACCCTGGCGGCACGACATAACACCCCGCCCATAGCTTCCACCGACGATGAATGCGGCCTTCAGTACAGAGGGAAAGACAACGACACAATCTGCTTTATCGAGCAAATCCTGCGGGATGTCATCGGGCACGTCGAGAATTTCTCGCAAGACCGTGCCACAATTGTTCAGGCGGTCGTCGTCTTTGGTTTTGTCCGCCGCGGTCGCCACCTCAGCAAGGAGCGGCAAAACAGTGAGGAGAACGCTACCAAGACAAGCCAGTAACCTTCGCATCTGATTTCCCTCCAACAATTCTCTATTGCCCAGCACACTCGACGATGCAGTCCGGATACCATTGTCAAGCGTGAATGAAAATTCTAGGAACTCGCTGAAAATGAACGCGCTTAAGAGAGTTTCGCGGAAATTAAGTGCGTGGCTTACTTGAGAAGAGTCCAACGAATTGACTGAATGTCAGCATTTGAACAGCATGTATTTCAACAAAGATGCTTGCTTGGCAAGGATACGCAATCGGGTCTTAGTCAATATCTTCGAAGGGGGCCCTGTAGCAGTTCGCCCTTTTAACCACTGCAACAGATACGTGAGATTGCCGGACAGTCCGCCAGAGCGAAAACCATCAATATGAGGGCGGGCAAGTATCTGATCCTTGCCCGTTCGGTCTTTACCAAGTAGCTTCTGCCTTGGCCAGCATTACAGCCGACCTCTTGGCCGCCGCTTCGTAATACCCTACCAACCGCTGCGGTTCCTCCGCCTTATATGGTGCCAAGTTGTGCGCCCACCGAAAACCGATGGGCTGAAACCAAAGCTCCGCCTCCACTTGAAACGGTCCCGTTGCGTTCCCGGTCGAGACCACATACCGCACCGAGCTTCCGCAGTCTGTGAATCCTGGATCGTTGGCCGCGTCACCTGTCACCGCGATATCCTTGTTTGCGGTGGCCTTATCGAAACCGTGCGGCAGCAGCCGATTGTCCTTCAAGTACCCCACGGCATGGAGAAGACCGGTCGTAACCTTCCCCTCCGAATCCTTCAGGATCGGTTCGTAAACTTCCACTTCCTGCGGGCTCGTAATCTCGCGATAGTGCGGCTCGAACTTCAGAGGGTTTTCGTCGTTGTCGTTGCCTACAATTGAACCGTCCGGATTGAGCGCACCCGACTCAAACACCACATGTCCATTGCCGTCCCTCACCACAAAATGTAGCCACGCGCGCCGCGAAGGATAAGCTGTAGGCAGTTTATGTCCGCTCAGGTTCTCCACATGCACATCAATGGCGAGCCCATTCGGCGCTGCATCCACCTTCGTAATCGTCACTTTCGCCGCTTGCGTCTTCAAAAACTCGGTCGTGCGCTTCACCGCCGCGTCCATCTCCTCGGGCTGCGCCTCCGTCGCCAATTCATCGCGATGATCTTGCAGCATTCCCTCCATAACGAAATTCGCTCCAACAAATACGTGCTGGTGCATGCCCTCGCGTGGCGGGCCATACAGCTCCGTCACCCCTACAGCCTCGTTCACCACCGGCATGTGGCAGTCCTGGCAGGTCTGCTTGGTCGCGTAGTCGCTATGCTGCCACTCCTGGAACGGCATCTGCTCGGGAAACTTCGCCAGCTTCTCACCCTTCAGCCCAAGCGCGGCGGTGTATAGCGTATGGCAACTCCCGCAAAGACCCGCCTCGCGAATATGGTCACCCCGGGTCGGGATGTACGTTGCCGTCGAGGAGTGCATCACGGTCTGGTGCCCTTTGTCGATGTCGAAAGGTCCATACTCAGGCCGCTGGTCGTTCTCGACCGGTTTCGCGAACACCACGTTCCCAACGAATGTCGCCTCCGTCCCCAGACCCGTCTTCTCGATCTGATGGCAAACCGAGCAGGTGACCCCATCAGCCGCCGCGCGGTCACCATTGGGGAATTTCTGCAACGGAAAGCGCGAAAAGAGCTGAGTATGCCTTCCCGCATCCCGGTCCGCCATTCGGACCGCAGGCATATGGCAGATCGAGCATTCGTCCTCGATCGCCTGCGTAGACTCCGGATGATCCATTGACTCCCGCCGCACGCTTCCTTGCCAATAAGGATCGCGGGACGAGTTAGCCATAATGCTCGCGCTCCACTCGAGTCCGATCGAAATATCCTCGCCCGAACTCGTCTTGAGCCCATTATGACAAGCCACACACCGTTCCGATGTGCGAAAAAAAGTCCCCGGAGGCGTCTTGTCGCCCTTCGCGTTCTCTGTCTGCGACTCGCCGCACAGCATTCCTGGAACCCCAATCACTACGAGCCCAAGAACAATCGCACTACCCAAACGGAGTCTCATCGCCAACCTTCCCATAACTTCCCATCCGCCCGGTCCCAGAGCAGATAGAACAGCACCTGCGGCGTTCGTCCACTTGTATTGGCGAACGGCTCCCTAACTCCAAAGCCTATCCGGACGTGTTGGCGCCTGCTTACCGTAATCTGCATCTCCGGCAGAACATCCCAATTGGTGGCCGCCCCCGGCTTGAAATCACGTACCGCCAAAAACTCGACCATAGGCGAAAACAGCCGTCCCAGCATTTGGTCCTGAGCCATCGCCTGCCCTACCGCCGCCCGCCAGAACATGCTCCGCGGAGCCACGCTTGTATCCACCGGGAGGTCCGCCCCCAACTGGGTTTGCAAAAACGTATTCTCCTTGAACAGCTGATCGAACGCTGCAAAGGGTTCGAACTGCGTCGTCCCTGCGCCGAACCCTCGCTTGCTGTCCCCTGTCGGCAGCAAAATACCGCCCTGCAGACTCAGGATCGAACCGGTCCGCAGGCTGGAAAACATCTCGCGCTTCAACGCCAGCGTAATGTCCCCAAATCCCGCCGTCCAGTTGTGCGCCTGGTCCGCATAGTTCACCGGAACATCGGTTTCAAGCTGGATCCGGGCATCGATGATCGTCCGTTCAT
>Ga0206873_1318_pt1 | contig 10986 bp, 12 predicted proteins | sample Alteio_BWOrgCont_11_FD_152631 | JGI IMG/M metagenome (GOLD analysis project Ga0206873, IMG submission 152631) | Enriched cells from forest soil in Barre Woods Harvard Forest LTER site, Petersham, Massachusetts, United States -... | ecosystem: Environmental > Terrestrial > Soil > Temperate forest >...
CCAAAACTAAAATTGACAGCCTTCCTCGCGAATTCGGCCAGCTCATCCACCTGAAATATCTTACTATGAATCGTTGCGAGTTGCAAGGACTGCCGCACAGCATAGGTAATTTGAAAGAACTCCGTGGCCTTGATCTTTGGGGCGATAACCTTTCCTCTTATCCTTATGAGTTAAAATACATAAGCGGAAATTTGCAAGTGCTGGACCTTCGCGATGTATTGGTGAATGGACGCACCCAGGAATATTTGAAATCTCTTTTGCCTACTACCACCATCTATTTCACCCCTGTTTGTCCTTGCGAAAGATGATATCCTGTTCTTCCTATTCGAGAACATAGAATATTTTTCCGGGAAAAATGTATTTTTGAAAATCCGTGAAGAAACTTGTATTCATATTCCTGTTTTGCGCCGCTGCGCTTACATCCAAATGTCAATTTATTGATACGCTCCGGTCTGTTATAGAAAGGCATGGCAGTTTTGATTTTAGTTTTAATTCGCGCAATTCCTTTATCAGTAATAACGATGCGTATATTTTCGGATTCAATATCGGGGTTTGTTTTGGCAAAAAATTTACGATAGGCGGCGGGCTTAATACGCTTTCAACAGCTATATACCATACAAAAATTACAGATGGAGACACGTCGTACGGAAGGCTCAATCTTTTCTATTTCTCCTATTTTGTGGAATATATCGTAAACCTTTCAAAACATTGGCGCATAGATATACCGGTCTCCATAGGCATTGGAAGTGCATCATTACAATACACAGAAAAAAATCAATTAGTAGTGGAAGGTAACAGAACCATTATACCGCTGGAGCCCCAGATAGAACTTGATTACAATTTCAATAAATATGTCGGGCTTTATACACAGGTGGGCTATCGTTATATGCTTGTCAATAATAACTTATTAAATTACAACTTCAATTCGGTAACGTATTCCGTTGGGGTATTGATTTATCCTTTAGAGATATATGCTGGTCTTTTTCCCCGGACAAAATTGGCCCACCTCATTGAAGATTGATTTTCCTACATTTGCAGAAGCTTCTGAAAACTAAATGAACGAAAACTTAAATCCCGACAGCGAAAACCTTTCTCCCGATGAGAAGGAAGTGGAGACCTTTCTAAGGCCCCAGCATTTTGATGAGTTTGCCGGACAGGATAAGGTAATTGAAAACCTTCGCATTTTTGTTCAGGCTGCAAAACAGCGGGAAGAAGCGCTTGACCATGTTCTATTGCATGGGCCTCCCGGCTTGGGTAAAACTACGCTTGCCAATATTATTGCTTCGGAACTGGAAGTAAATATCCGTATAACATCAGGCCCGGTGCTTGAAAAGCCCGGCGACCTCGCAGGACTGCTTACTAACTTAGGAAACTTTGACGTTTTATTCATAGATGAAATTCACCGCCTGAGCCCGGTAGTAGAGGAGTACCTCTATTCTGCTATGGAAGATTACCGAATTGATATTATGCTCGATACCGGGCCGAATGCACGCAGCGTACAATTAAAATTGAATCCATTTACACTTATTGGAGCCACTACTCGTTCAGGACTTTTGACTTCTCCCTTAAGAGCCCGTTTCGGAATAAACTTTCGTTTAGACTACTATCATGCAGAGCTCTTGCAAAAGATTGTAGAGCGTTCATCGGGTATTTTAAATATTGGAATCAGCAAAGAGGCCTCCTGGGAAATTGCCCGCCGCAGCCGTGGCACTCCGCGTATTGCTAATGCATTGCTCCGCAGGGTTCGCGATTTTGCGCAGATTAAGAACGATGGTAAGATTGACCTGAAAGTAACACAGTATGCCTTAAAAGCGCTAAATGTAGATGAAAATGGCCTCGATGAAATGGATAACCGTATTCTTACTGCCATTATAGAAAAATTCAAAGGTGGCCCGGTTGGAATATCTACCATAGCAATAGCAGTTGGCGAACAAGCCGGAACAATAGAAGAAGTCTATGAGCCATTCCTAATTCAGGAAGGGTATATGGCACGTACGCCCCGTGGAAGAGAGGTAACAGATAAAGCCTACAAGCATCTGAAAAAGATTCCTAACCTGGGAACAAACAGGCTTTTTTAGTTAGTAATATGCCGTCAGAAAATTATTCGGCAATAGTTAAGAGCGAGTCGAAAAGGCTAGGGTTTGATTTTTGCGGAATTTCCAAAGCTGAGTTTTTAGAAGAAGAAGCGCCCCATCTTGAAAAGTGGCTCCATCAAGGCATGAACGGTAAGATGCAATACATGGAAAATTATTTTGATATGCGCCTTGATCCCAGGAAGTTGGTCCCGGGTGCTAAATCAGTTATATCCCTCATGTTTAATTATTATCCGGAGGAAAAGCAAAACTCGGATGCTCCAAAAATCTCTAAATACGCTTATGGGAAAGACTATCACTTTGTAATTAAAGATAAATTACATGAGTTATTGCAAGCAATGAATGACCAGATTGGAGAAATACACGGCAGGGCTTTTGTAGATTCTGCTCCGGTGCTTGAAAGAGCCTGGGCAGCAAAAAGCGGACTTGGATGGATTGGAAAGAATGCTCAGTTATTGCGTCCTCAACATGGTTCTTTCTTTTTTATAGCAGAGCTGATCGTGGATATAGACCTGGAAGCCGATGCTCCCATAAAAGATTATTGCGGAAGTTGTACACGCTGCATGGATGCCTGCCCCACACAGGCTATCATTGGGCCCAAGATAGTAGATGGAAGCAAATGTATTTCCTACTTTACCATAGAATTAAAAGAAGCCATACCGGTAGAAATGCAGGATAAACTGGACGGATGGATGTTTGGCTGCGATATTTGCCAGGATGTTTGTCCCTGGAACCGGTTTTCACATCCTCATTCTACAGAAGAAATGAAGCCGAATCTCGAAATCTTGAATATGACCAAGAAGGATTGGGAGGAAGTTACGGAAGATGTTTTTAGAAAATTTTTTAAAGATTCGCCTTTGCAGCGAGCCGGATACAATGGAATTAAAAGAAACCTAGACTATCTTTAGACTTTAGCTACGTGTCTAAACGCTTCTAAAATAACATCTTTATATACATGTCCAAAGTTGGTGAGGCACCAAACCTTCAAAAGCATTTTTTCATCGGGCTTCAGCCAGTTTAATGTTTTGACTAATTCTTTATAAAACAGTGCCCTGTCAAAACTAACCTTTTCCAGGATTTTCTTGCTCATTTCAAACATAGTTGCTTGCAATTAGAATACTAAAGTAAGTACTTTAGATTAGGTATCCAAGCATTCCATATTAAATTTACATTAAAAATGAATTAGAAAAGTTTATCAAAATGCAATACATCAGTAAATCAGCGTAGAAAAATCAAATAAAATAATTATCAACACTTGTGTTAAAAAAAGTTAACCCATTAACACAATAAAATACATCACCTAAACTACCAACCGCTTGCAAGCACATCAGCAATGTGCATGGTCTTTAAATTCAGGTTTTGCTTCTTAATATACCCATCCAGATGCAGCAGGCAAGATAGGTCGGTTGATATGAGGTATTGTGCCCCGGTTTCCATCGCATTCTTTACTTTATCAGAACCCATGCCAACCGCAATGGGTTCAAACTTAGCAGAAAAAGTGCCTCCAAATCCGCAACAAGATTCCGTATCTTTCATTTCCTTAATCTCCAGCTTGTTTACTTTATTAAGTAAGGCGCGGGGTTCCTCTTTTATTTTACACTCCCGCAGGGCAGCACAGGAATCGTGATACGTAGCAATACCTTCTAAGGTAGCTCCAATATCGGTTACCTTCAATACATTCACCAAAAAGCTGCTGAATTCATGGATATTTTTTGCAATCTGCTTATACTCATTGTGCAGCACTGCATTATGAAACATTTCGGGATAGTAGTTTTTAATCATTCCAACGCATGATGCAGAAGGTGAAACGATATACCTGTCATTGTTAAATTCCTTAATGAACTTTTCTCCCACCTTTTTCGCCTCATCCCAATAACCGGCATTAAAAGCAGGTTGTCCACAACAGGTTTGTTCGGGGTTGTAATTAACATCACAGCCTACACGTTCCAAAACCTTAACCATGTTAAAGCCCGTTTGCGGATATAACTGGTCTACAAAACAAGGAATAAAAATATCTACTATCATACGGTGTACAAAAGTATGTATGTAAAGTTGTTATTGAAGAACGGAGTACTAAAAGTTTTAAACATGACTCTAAATGTAATCTAATTCTCTAAAAGAAAGTTATTTACAATAACATAAAACTCTTGTGGTTTATCTGCATGAACCCAGTGTCCCGCATCTGGAATGCTTACAATATTTGCGTCGGAAAACATTTCATTTATCAATTTGCTGTCAGCGTTAAATACATAATCAGCTTTGCCACCCTTTACAAATAATACAGGCATTTGCAATGGTGCTGAAGGCATTGGTGTAGCTTCTGCTACCGATGCAAGATTAGTTTTTAAAGATGCAAGATTGAATCGCCAGGCTAACTTCTGGTCATCGTCCCAATATAGGTTTTTAAGAAGAAATTGCATGGTATTCAGATCCGAAATGTCTTTAGATAGTATATCTTCCACTTCCTTGCGGGATTTTACTTCATTAAGATTGACTTTTTCCAAGACCTCTGCAATATCAAGGTTAGTTATAGGATATTTTTTCGGAGAGATATCAACTACTACCATTTTTTCGACTCTTTCAGGATGCGTTATGGCAAACTGCATAGCTGTTTTCCCACCCATGGAATGTCCTATAAGCAATATTTTATCCAGCTTTTCTGCATCAGCTAATTCCAGCAAATCGTTACTCATGGCTGCATAAGTATGTTCCGGGCTATGTGGCGAACGTCCATGATTGCGCTGGTCAATAAAATAGACGGTAAAGTTCTCTGCAAACTTTTTTCCCAACGTTTGCCAGTTATCTGCTGAACCAAACAAGCCGTGCAGTATGAATAAAGGTTTGCCGTTTCCGAGCTTGCGAAATGCGAGTTTCATTTATTGTAGTTGACGTAAATATAATTGTACCGTATTTTCAAGTCCTAAATAAAGTGCATCGGATATTAAGGCATGGCCTATGGAAACCTCTGCCAAATGGGGAATGTTTTTGTGAAAATAGGCCAGGTTGTCTAAATTTAAATCATGTCCGGCATTTATTCCAAGTCCAAGTTCATGCGCCCGCATAGCAGCTTTGCGGAAATCTGCTATTGCTTTTTGAGGTAACGAAGAATAATTTTTTGCATAATCTTCGGTATATAGTTCAATTCGGTCGGTGCCTGTTTTAGCCGCGCCATCCATTAGTTTTAAATCTGTGCCAATAAAAACAGAAACTCGTATTCCTGATTTATGAAGAACAGAAATAACTTCTTTCAAATGATCTTTGTGTTTAATAGTATCCCATCCTGCATTGGAAGTAAGGGCATCCGGAGGATCAGGTACCAACGTAACCTGATTGGGCTTTACTTCCGTTACCAATTGCATGAATTTATCATTGGGATAACCTTCAATATTAAACTCTACAGGAAGCAATGGTTTAAGAATACGTGCATCATTATAACGAATATGTCTTTCATCCGGGCGGGGATGAACAGTGATGCCTTGGGCCCCAAAACGTACAATATCTAATGCTGCTTTTGCAACATCAGGCAGATTGCCTCCGCGTGAATTACGGATGAGGGCTATCTTATTAATATTTACGCTTAGCTTGGTCAAAATGAAAATGTATTAATGCAAAGTTATAGAAAAAGACGGTGTTGAATAAGTTCTATTCTTTTGTCGGATCGGTAATTTTACCCATAAACAATATACTGCCGGTGCCGGTATCGCGAATAACAAAAATAAATGAGTGATTGGCAGTAAAAGCATAAGTTCGTCCGGGTCGCACAGCCATTATCTTCATGGTTACCGCAGTTGCAGCAGCAGCTTCTGTTCCTTCCTCATTTACATCAATAAAAGCTTTATGTATAACATGGCTAATAGACATGCTTTCATGTGATATGCCGCTAAAATCAGCAGCTCCGAAGGCATCAGGCATTCCCATAGTAGCCAGTGTTCCTGCCAGTTCAAATGCTAAAGTGGTTTTAAACTTTGGGAATGTAACTATAACTTTCTGGGAATTGAGCAAGGATATAATTTTTGAATAGAATGAATACTCCAGCTGATTTTCCAATGACTCAATTCCCATGATCTCTTTAGGTAAAAATACTACCATAGATGTTTTATTGCTGTCATAAGGAATTTCTATTGCCTGCAAAATGGAATCCTCGTAATATTTAAAATGACCGGTCTTATGCATGAATTCCGCATGCACATTACTTGGCCCCGATTCATAAAAATCATCCGTTATTGTTGAGTCCTTTGAAAAGGGAGTCTTCCATTTTCCCTTAAAGTAAATGGCGTTCACCAGCACTAATCTGGTAGCTGCATCAATAATATGAGGCTTAATTAATTCTTTGATTTTGTCATTTGTTTTTTGTTTCACCCAGGCATTTATTTCATTCCTGGCTTCTTCTGTTTTATTAAAATCTACGTTTTTAGCTTCAGAGTTATAATTGTTAGTTACAATGTCTTTGAATGGTGCTAACAATTTGAGCGAGTTAGCAATCCATAAGGAGTTTGCAATACCTATGGTTAGGTCCTTTCCGGTATCGCTTTCTATTTTTTCAAGATAGGTTTTATATGCCGGCTGAAATGAATTTTGGTCCGAATTGAAATGCAATGTGCTTGACATCTGTTTTTCTGTTTCATTCTTTGCCCCGGCGTATGTCATGGCTAAGGCTGTAGATATGCTAAAAGGGGAAAAAAAGAGATTTTCTTTAGCGCTTTTTTTTACTTCATTATATAGCTTGAAAGCGAATAAATTATTACTGTCGGCAATTGGATTATCTTGTTGCGCATGAAGTGTGATGGCAATAATTAAAACGAATGCTGAAGCAAGTATTCTTTTCATTTATGCTTTTTTAGCCCCGACAACCAACTCGTAAATACCATCCTTATGCAAGTATTTATTGGCTATTTCCATAAGCTGTGGAGCGGTAATGGTGCTTAATGCATTTACATAATTCTCATAATAAGAATAATCCATGTTATGCAGCCAGATATGCTTAAACCTTTCGGCAAGTGCGAATGGCCCATCCATGCTGCGCATAAAATTACCTTTGAGGTAATTCTTCACCAATTGCAATTCATCCGCAGGAACAGGTTCCTTGCAAAGCCGGTCAAGTTCTTTGTAAATTTCAACAACGGCTGCATCGCACACGGCACTGCCCACTTCGCTTCCAATATTAAAATATCCTGCATGTTGTAAAAACACCACCGAAGAGGAGATACCATAGGTATATCCTTTATCTTCCCTGATGTTGCTCATCAGGCGTGAACCAAAATAACCACCAAGAATAGTATTCAATATTTGAAATGGTATAGCATCCGAATGATTTTTGAGGAATAAAACACGGCCCATGCGTATGGCAGATTGAACGGAATCTTTTTTAGGGCTGGGAATAAAATTTATTTTTTCTGAGGCAGAATGAAAAGCAAATTTTTTATCATCTCCGGCAGATGTTGAGGTATTTGGCAATGTTGTTCCTTTTCCAAAATAATCTCCAATTTTTTTCAGTAATACATCATTTACTTTTCCCGATGCAATAATGGCACAATTCCCCGAAGCATAGTATTTTTTATGAAAGGCTTCAAGGTATTCTTTTTTTACTCCGTCAAATTCTTCCAGCCGTGTTTTGTGTCCGTATGGATGTGCATCTCCGAATAACAGAGCCGGAAAGTTTTTTGCTGCTACCACCCGTTCTTTTTGTTCATCAACCAAAAACCGTTGCTTGTTATTGTGCAGGTAAATATCCAATTCATGTTGTGGGAACGAAGGTTCTTTAATGATCTCTTCTAAAATGGGAAGGGCCTTATCCAGGTGCTTGCCCAGGGTATAAATGGTTACTGAAGCATAGTCCTGTTGCACGGATGTTTCCAGGAATGAGCCATAATAATCCAGCAAGGATGCAATTTCTTCCGATGTATGTTTTTTACTGCCTTCTTCCAGCATGGAGTTGGTACTGCCGGCAACCAGCGGAACATCTTGTTCCCGCGAACCGGCGCGGAAAATAACCTCTATCTTTATTACGTCCTGAGTACCTGCATTTACATAGTAAAGAGGAATCCCGTTTGGAAGAGAAAATTTTTGAGCCTCTATAAAATTTATCTTGCTTTCTAAGGCAAGTTTCGGCATGGTTATTCTGTCTAACATAAATTAATTGGCTTTGGATTTTGAACGGTAATATAGCGTTGAACAATTAGACTCTTTTAGCACAGCGGAAGACTCATTCAGTATGTCTTTTTCAGAAACATTGAAGAACTTTTCCACTTCCTTATTGGCATTTTCTGCTCCTCCGAGTAGTTCGAACAAGGCCAAGTTCATGGCTTTATTGAGGATGCTTATCTCCGCAAAAATATGCTGGGCTTCTGTTTTGTTTTTTGCTTTTTCCAGCTCATCTTTTTTTACTTCGGCAGCAGTGAGTTTTGCAATTTCCTTTTGAATGGCTTCGTCGGCCTTCTCTAGTGTAACACCGTCTAATAGTTTGCCGGTAATGATAAATACTCCGGGGTCGAGCGATTCATACGTAAAGGCATTTATCTCGCTGAATAATTTTTGATTTTTCACCAGTTCCACATAAAGGCGTGAAGCATTTCCGTCGGTGAGAATATCGGCAAGGAGTTCCATGGTATAAAAACTTTTATCTACGCGCTTACCCATGTGATATGTTTTGTAAATGGCACTGGCAGGCACATCTCTTTCCAATTCAAGTTTGCGTGCTTCTGTTTGCGGAGGTTCTTGCGGGAGATTGCGCTTAGGCGGGTTTCCCATTGGAATGGGTGCAAACCATTTTTCGCAAAGCCTTTTTACTTCTTCAACGGTTACGTTTCCGGTAACGCAAAGTATGGCATTATTCGGGCAATAAAATCTTTTGAAGAATGCTTTTACATCATCCATCACTGCATATTTAATATGATCGATATTTTTGCCAATAGTGGGCCACAAGTATGGATGCACCTTGTATGCCAGCTTTGGAATTTCTAACCAGATATCGCCGTAAGGTTGATTGAGATAGCTTTGTTTGAATTCTTCAATCACCACATTGCGCTGCACTTCCAGGCTTTTTTCCGAAAAAGCCAGGCTCAGCATTCGGTCTGATTCAAGCCAAAAAGCTACTTCTAAATTTACGGCGGGGAGGGTGAGATAATAATTGGTTATGTCATTAGATGTAAATGCATTATTCTCTCCGCCTGCAATTTGCAATGCATTATCATAATCGGGTATATTTACCGAGCCTCCAAACATAAGGTGTTCAAACAGGTGGGCAAAGCCGGTCCGCTCAGAATCTTCATCCCTTGCGCCTACATCATACAATATATTTACACAAGCCATAGGCGTAGATGTGTCTTTGTGTACAATTACTTTTAATCCGTTTGCTAAAGTGAATCTTTCAAAGTCTATCATATTATTTTAATTTGATGATTTGGTGATTTGATAATTTGGTAATTAAATGAATTTTCATCATCATATCATCAAATTATCAAATCATCAAATGTTTTCATTTCCTTTATGGCTGCATGAAACTCTTCCATTATTTCTTTTACGATTATACTTGTCGGTTGTATTTCTTTTACTGCTGCTGCTATCTGTCCTATTTCCAATTCGCCTTCTTCCAATTCGCCTTCAAACATTCCGAGTTTAGCCCGTGCTCTTCCTAAAATCTGTTCCAGCTCTTCAGTAGATGCCCCGCGCTCCTCCGCTTCCTGAACTTTTTTGTAAAACGCATTTTTCAGGATTCTCACAGGCACCAGCTTTTTCAAAGTAAGGACGGTATCGCCTTCATTTGACTCTATAATTTTCTTTTTGAAATTAGGATGAACAGATGCTTCTTCCGATGCAGCAAAGCGGGTTCCAATCTGTACACCATCGGCACCAAGGGCCATACATGCCAGCATAGATCTTCCACCGGCAATACCTCCGGCTGCAATAAGCGGAATCTTAATTTCTTTTTTTACAAGTGGAATTAGGCAAAGCGTAGTTGTTTCTTCACGGCCATTGTGCCCTCCTGCTTCAAAGCCTTCAGCTACAATAGCATCTACTCCGGCATCTTGCGCTTTTAGGGCAAATTTGGTGCTACCCACCACGTGAACTACCTTAATGCCATGTTCTTTCAAAAATGGAGTCCATGCTTTAGGATTGCCAGCGGAGACGAATACGATCTTAACTCCTTCCTCCACAATTATGTTCATCACTACATCTATATCGGGATAGAGCAGGGGCACATTCACGCCAAAAGGTTTGTCGGTCGCTTTTTTGCATTTTTGAATATGCTCCCTCAGCACATCCGGATACATACTTGCAGCGCCAATAAGGCCCAGGCAACCACTGTTGGCAGCAGCCGAGGCTAACCTCCAGCCGCTTGTCCAAAGCATACCTGCTTGAATGATGGGATATTTAATATTGAACAGGCTCGTGATACGATTCATGGATTGCGAAGATAGGGGAAAACGGGAAACACTATTCTCTATGAAGATAAAAGATATTGTATCTTTGACAAACAAAGCATGAAAGCCTTTTTAATAACTATATTATCCCTTTCTTTTACTCTTACTGCCATAGGACAAAAAAAGGTCTCAGACGAGAGATTGGAAGGGTTGAGTAGTAGCTATTATTTTAATTCTACTCAAACAAAAGAATTATTAATAGGTAATTGGGGTGATTTGATCTTAACAAAAGATTCAGTATTTATTATTTCAAGAAAGGAACATTTCAAATATCAACTTGATTCAAATGTTAATGATTTACCATGCAAGCATCAACCCAATTGTTATTATTTGGTTGCATTAGAGGGTAGTGGAAACCATTGGTTTTTAGGATTAATTGATTCTATTAGTAATAATTATCTTCGTTTATATTCTTACGGAAGTGATAATGTTCTTACGGAAATTTACACAAAGTAAAATAACTCATTGAAAAT
>Ga0206873_1320_pt1 | contig 10910 bp, 8 predicted proteins | sample Alteio_BWOrgCont_11_FD_152631 | JGI IMG/M metagenome (GOLD analysis project Ga0206873, IMG submission 152631) | Enriched cells from forest soil in Barre Woods Harvard Forest LTER site, Petersham, Massachusetts, United States -... | ecosystem: Environmental > Terrestrial > Soil > Temperate forest > O...
GAAGGAAAATCAGCAGGCTGAAGCCTGATCTACTTTTTGGTTTACGCGTGAACCAGAACGGCTTGCTTGGCTTCGCTGCTGCCCTCGGCAGTCATGTCGCGGAGTCCGACACGCACGCCTACCTTCTTCAGAAATGCCGTGGGAGGCTCGCCGCCTGCAAAGATCCAGGCAAAATCGTTGGGAATCTCTTCCGTTTTGCCGTTGACGTCGAGGACGATCGAGTTTTGTTTGAATTCCACAGGGATCGAATTGAAAATGACGCTAAGCTTCCCCTTTTGAATGAACTCCTTGACTCTGGTTTCGTTCCGGTCCTTCAGGCGCGTGAAGCATTCTTTCCGGTACGATAGCGTCACTTTGTTCCCCACCTGATGGGCAAGCCCCATGGCCGCCTCGACTGCGCTATCGCCGCCGCCCACGACGAGAATCTTCTTGTTGACGTAGTGGTCCGCCTCGATCAGGCGATACATGACCTTGGGCAGATCCTCTCCCTTGACGCCGAGCTTTCGCGGGATTCCGCCCTTGCCGAGGGCGAGGATTACCGCGTGCGCCCGGTGGATGCCTTTGGTGGTCATGACCGCAAAAACGCCGTCCTCTCCCTTCTTGATGTCTTCCACTTTCTCGCCTTTGCTGAATTTGAACTCGGCTTTCTTCAGGATTTCGCTCCAGACCTTGAGGAGATCTTCCTTGGAGAGCTCCGTCTTCTTGAATTTTCCGTAGATGGGGAGTTCCACCGGACTGGTCATCACCAATTTCTGGCGCGGATATTTTGCCACCGTGCCGCCAACTTCGCCTTCGTCCACAGTGAGATAGTTCAGCTTTAGTTCAATGGCGCGCAGCGAAGCGCTGATTCCGGCTGGCCCGGCACCCACGATGAGGGCGTCCATGACGTCGGGGCTTGATTTTCCTTTTTTCAGTCCAGGGATTCTGGCAGCGATGGTGTTGGCGCAGTCGCGGCCCTGATTGATGGCGTTCTTGATCAGAGCCAGGCCGCCGAGTTCCCCGACGATGAACAAATTCGGAACGCTGGTCTCAAAATCAGGGGTTAGCTGAGGCAGGTCCGCGCCCATGCTGGGGCTGGCCATGACCATAGTGATGGCGCCGACAGGGCAAGCCTCCGCACACAGGCTATGCCCGATGCACTTGTATCCATTGACGATGACCGCTTGCCCCCCCAGCATGGCAAGCACGTCGCCTTCCGGGCAGACCGTCGTACAGGTCGCGCAGCCGATGCAATATTGCGTGTCGATATGGGGATGCTGGGACTGGGGCCCGTCCGAACGCAACGATCCCTTTTTCGCGGCCTCCTGAGCAAGAAACTCTCGCTGCTCTTGCTGCTTGAGGTATCTGCGGACGAAGAACAGCGTAACGACAAAGGCAATAAGAAGGCCGACTAGATTATTCATAATGTTATTTTCTCACAATAGTGAATGCCAGCTGCAGCGGCGACGGAGAGCTGTGCCGAGACCGCCAGCATCGCTTTCATTCGTCATGCCAAAAAAGGGGTTTTCAGCGTGCTCGGATTGAGGGGGGTATCCGGGCACATCTTGCCAACAACACCCCGAGGATACGGGAAAAGGAGAGAAGGAGCAAGCTACAAAATTTCAGGACTCGAGCCTTTGCCTCAAGTTCCTCGACGCCGAACATTATTCTTGCGAGAGGGCGGATTCACTCAGTGTTTGGAAAATTCGGGGTGAGCGACAGGGTCTGAACCCGCGACCCTCGGTGCCACAGCCGTGTAAAGAAATAGCCCGTCTTTGCTTTTCAATGATTTAGCTAGGTGCTGTTCCGTGTTGATCGATCCTGTTCAAGGGTGCTCTGCTCCCAACTTAATCCTCAGTATTGTTCCCAGTCTAGCAGGTAAAGTCTTTGAGAAGGGCCGGTAACAGATCAGCTAAACCCAATCGATGTGACCATCCATACGCCGATACCCAGGCGTATAATCGTGCTTCAATTGGTCCCGCGCTTCAGCAAAAGGCGGGGAGAAGCAGACGGCGCGCCAAATGATGTATACGGACTAGATTCAAGTTCACTAGACTGAAGATTGCACACCGGTACTCTCGAACTGGCGTCGCGAACCGCCCGACTTTTCATATGGAACGTCCATTGATTTCCTCAACTCAAGGCATCGTTTTCCAATGGATCAAGAGACTGCCCCTATTTTGGATCGCAGTGTTGTCTTGCATGACCTCCGTCTTGATCATCGTTGCTGTCCTGCAGTATCGCTGGACGAAGCAACTGAGTGTAGCTTCCGAGGCTCGGTTAGGAACCCCGCTACAACCACTTATGATCGGGTGGCACCTTGACTTTTATGGAGAGTTGTCGGCGATATGCATCGCGTTGCAGGTCGGTCCTGATTCAGGCGCACGCGATAACTGGGATGATTATCTTCATCGCTATGTCAACTGGAGCCATGCTCCGGTCAATCCGGAGACGGTGGAGAATATCTATGCAAATCCCGGCGTGGTAAAAAGCATCTACGCCTGGCAAACGGCCGGCAGGGCGATCCCTCGGCTACTTCGACTCAATCCGGATTCGGGAAGAATTGAACCTTCTGGCATACCGGAAGATTTACAAGGGCTCCTCGCCCGACTGCAAACAAAATCGTCAAGTCTATCTGTTGGACTACGTGCTTGGGAATCTGCTGGTTCATCCGCCAATCAGCCGTCCAGAAACAGCGAAGGGAATTCAACTTTAGTTTCCCAGCGATCCGATCTAACGACCGGATGGCAGTTTGATCCCAGGGTGCCCGCGATTGTTCATCCAATTATAGAGCCCGTTCACCATTCTCCAAAGCCTGGCACAGAGCCTACAAGCAGCCAAGATCCAATCAATTGGATCGTCGTTGTCCTCAATCTTGACTACATACAGAACAGCGTCCTCCCCAATCTCACGGAACGAGATTTCAGTGGTCGGGAAGGGCTCGAATACAAGCTGGCCGTCATCGCTGAGGGAAGAGCGACGCGAGTTATCTATTCTTCCGACCGGGGTTTTCCGAGCAGCAATGATAGTTCCGTCGATTCCAGGATGAATATTTTTGGCCATCCTCCCGAAAGCCTGGAGGGTGATTTTTACCAAGTGATCAAGAATCGCGAATCCGTCCGCAGTGAGGACTGGAGGAGCTTCACAGCGCCGGTTTGGTTCCCTGTAATTCAGTACGGTTCTGACAACGAATCTTGGACGCTGCTGGTGCAAAATCGGACGGGGCCACTGGAGGCGATTGCCACGAGCGTCTGGCACAGGAACTTATTGACGAGCGGCGTCGTGCTCCTATTGCTCACTTGTGGCATGGTTTTGATTGTTTTCGCCACTCGGCGCGCACAAAAACTAGCGCACTTGCGGCTTGATTTTGTTGCCAACGTATCGCATGAATTGCTCACGCCGATAGCCGCAATTCACTCCGTGGGCCAGAATTTAATGGATGGTCTCTGCGACACGAAGGCTGATTCGATGTTGAGCGGGTCGAATATCACGGGCCAAACCCGCCAGCTAACGGATATGGTCAAGCAGATATTGCTTTTTGTGTCCACGCAAAACGGTACGATTCGCTATAGTTTGTGCCCGCTGGCGGTTTCGGATATTCTTGGAACAGTTTGCAAAAACGTCGCCATGCTCGTGGAGAGTAACGGCTTTGAATTTGACCAGCAAGTGCAGGAGGGTCTGCCGAATTTGACTGGCGATTTGCCCGCGATTTCACAATGCCTGCAGAATTTGATTGTCAACGCGGTGAAATATAGCGACAAGGATCGCTGGATCGGCATTTCAGCCTCGGCTCACGAAGTTAAGACTAATCAGAGAGAAGTCCGCATTAGCGTGCGGGATCATGGTCGTGGCATCGGCGATTCGGAGTTAGGGCAAATATTCGAGCCGTTTTATCGCAGTCCAAACGTTGTCGATGCTCAGATTCACGGAACTGGCTTGGGACTTGCCGTGGCAAAACGAATTGCCCTGGCTATGGGAGGACGCCTTTCTGTATCCAGTGAATTGAATGTGGGGAGTACGTTTACACTGCACTTGCCGGTCACGATGAGATCGGATGCTGAAACGACTATTTTTGTTCCGGATTCCACTTTGGTGCGCAAACATGAATGAGACCGTATTGGTGGTGGAAGACGAACAAGTACTTCGGAATTCATTGGAAGTGCGGCTTCGCGCAGAAGGCTACACTGTTGATACTGCTGCGGACGGCAATGAAGGGCTCATGAAGGCAACGGAATTACCTTTCGACCTGATTATCCTCGACATCATGCTGCCGTATCGTAGCGGACTCGACGTGTGCCGCGGTGTCCGGCAGAGGGGGCTCGCGACTCCTATTCTGATGCTCACGGTTCGCGATCAAACCGTGGATAAGGTCGTGGGCCTTAACCTCGGCGCCGACGATTACATGACCAAACCGTTCGAGGCCCCGGAATTGATTGCTCGCGTCCAAAACCTCTTGCGGCGCATGCCGGTCCGCACCGGGAAAGGGGTTCATCAATTCGGTACGATCCGAGTTGACGTTCAGCGAGAACAAGTGATGCGCAACGGAAAACCTGTCCAACTTACGAGTCGCGAGTTCCATCTTCTTTACTATCTTATGGAACGCTCCGGAAGTACTGTCCCTCGCGCCGAACTCTTGCGGTCGGTTTGGGGCCATGAGGACGGCACAGCCACTCGCACGGTCGATGCGCACATATGGAGCTTGCGCCAAAAGTTGGAGTTCAATCCCAAGCGGCCAGAGTTGATCCTTACCACCCCGGGAGTCGGGTACAAGTTCGTTGGACCGGTGAAGAAATAACCGAACCAATCCACGCCGCGATATCTACTTCGTATTGCCTGGGCGACTTAGACGCTCGATTCTCATTTACTGCACTATCTTCAGGAGATACTGGGATCCCCGAGTGCGTGCCTTGTTCAGATGCACGCATGTTTGGCTCGCCAAAAACAAAGTAGTCTGATACAAGGCACACTTCCCCACGCTTCCACAGTTACAAATGGCCTTGATTGTCTGACGCGTGTACGTGATCCGTTACTTTTTCTTGTGGCAGGCACATGAATGTAAAATCTTGTAAGAATGTAAATCATTGTAAATAAACTACTTACCTTGCTTTTCGGCAAACAGGAGTTACCCCTCCGTCTCTATCCTCGTTCAAGTCAGACACGGGACTGAATGATTGCTCGTTTGAAAACTCGCACGAAATGTTCCAGCCGGTTTGAGGAGAGTGAAGTGCACGACGTCAAGGAAATGTGCAGGTCGGCAAGCAGGTCCGAGCTATTTGTACGCATTCCAAGCTGTGAAATCGAGGAAATCGTACGTCGCGCCCGCGCTCTCGAATTTGCGTCCGGTGAGGTGATTCATTCGGAGGACGACCCGATCACGCAAGTGCTGCTCCTGTTAGAGGGACGAATCAAGAAATCGCAATTCAGTGAAAACGGCCAGGAAGTCATCCTACGGTTGGTTGTCCCCGGCGAAACAATTTCCGTGCCTACTTTGCTGCCAGGCAGCAAACACTCCTCGGCTGTGCAGGCACTCCAGGATTGCAAAGTGTTGGCATGGGAGTCCGCGACCTTCCATGCGATGGTCGAACGCTTTCCCGCCCTTCAAGAGAACGTGGAACTCATTCTTTTATCCCGGCTGGACGATCTGACGCAGCGCTTTTGCGAGGTTTCGTCCAATGCGACTTCACCCCGGCTTGCGATCAGTTTGGCGTACTTGGTCGATCGTATCGGCGAAAGAGTGGAGGAGCATATCGAACTCCGCGTTTCGCAGGAGATTCTGGGGCAGATGACCGGGATGACCCTCAATTCAGTTTGGCGCCTGCTTTCGATCTGGAAGGGACAAGGCATCGTGAAACTGCGAAGGGGAGTTGTGGAAATTCACAATCTTCCCCGCCTGTTGAGCTTCGCCGAGTTGGTTGACGCGCCGGCTCAGAACGGCGGGCCGGGAGTTGAGATCGTCGCTGCTGGGGCCATGATCGCCGGTATCCACAAGGAGAGCCATGAAGACCCCCAGCCTTATTGACCGGGGCTTGGTTGCAGTTGCTACGCATAGCGTGATTTTCATTAGCGCTTATCTTGAATTGGTAAATTCTGTAAATCCGGTCAGCAAATCACTGGATGGATTCTACGGAAATCAAAGCTGTCTCGGGCTCGCGCATTGACAACTGAAAGGAATCACAGCGACGCCGAGTTTCCTGCACGGGCGGGTTTGCCACTGGTCGTCCGAAGAAAACGCATGAGCGGGCCTGTCACTTATGAATCTTTACCGAGTTCCCATTTTCTTGGTCTTCCTTGCGCGATTGTGAGGAAGGTCAGCTCGAGGGAGCGTACTTTGCATGGAGTCAAGAATTTGCGACCAAAGCGTTTCATTCAGGTTTGACGAACTCGTCAAGCCGCGGAAGACGAAACGCGGGCGCCCGCAGGCCTGGAAGGAGATTGTCAAGTCATGAAAAAGATCTACAGAATCCTGTTGCCAGTGCTTTTGTGTCTCGCGCCGCTTACTGCGAGCGCTCAGTCATTCCGGGTTCAGTGCCCAACCAGCACGATAACTCATCCGGTGAAGGACGCGACTCATCCAAATTCGCCGGTGGATAACAACTCGGAGCCTGCCTACAACGGCCCGACAACTCTTTCGCTTAACTCCAGTGGGTTCTTTGCCCCGACTGGAAATGTGAACGGCGCGATCAAATGCCAACAGATCTCGGGCGGAGACGGTTACGCCACAATGGCCGACGGAACGCAAACGTTCATGTTCTCTTTCGGCCCCTTGTCCGGCCTTGCAGACATCGCGAATGGCAAGCCTGGCACTGAGTACCCGAGCGTCTTCAATACACCATATCCCACTGCGGGACCGATGCTACAGCCCGGCGATCCTGCTACGACGGATGGTCCGCTGCCAGCTCCAAACCTGAACGCGTTTACGTATAACGGCGCGATCGGGCAGATTCCTGACCTGGATAACGGCAACGCCATTGACGGCCATGTGGATCCTCGCCAGATCATGGACATCGGCGTGATGAACGGGAACATTCCGGCCCCCCTGATGGCCATCGACGAGGATGACGAATTTTTTCTGACTCTTAGCAACGTCGGCATGATCATGCGGCCGGACCTGTTCGAACAGCACACGGTCCACTTTCACGGCTATCCCAATGCTTCGGCCTTTTACGACGGCGTACCCGACGCCTCGGTCGCCATCAACATCGGCGCCAGCTTCACGTATTACTACCTTGCTCCGGATGCCGGCACGTACTTCTGGCACTGCCACATCACGCCTCCTGAGCACTTGCAGATGGGCATGGTCGGCCAACTCTACGTGCGGCCAAGGCAGGATCGGGTTGCCGTCGGTGCATCACTTTACTCGGCTCTCCAGCAGCAGGAACTGGATCTTCGAACAAAGTGTGACTCCGCATCGGATATCCTCTGCAGCAACCCTCTGCCGGCCGGCGGCGCAACTGTCAATCCCGCGATTCGGGCTGCAGCTGGTAACTATGCTTACAACGATGGTGACGGCTCCACGTACTACGATGTCGAGTATCCCATTCAGATTCACGGATTTGACCCCAACTTCCACTTTGTCGGCATGACCTTCAATCCGGAGGGCTTTGCGGACATGAAGGACAAGTACTTCCTGTTGAACGGGCGAAGCTACCCGGACACCGTCACTACCGGTCCTTTGGAGACGACAACGGCAGACGGCAGGAGCCACTTTTCCCAGCCCTTGCCCGCGATTATCAATATTCCAGCAGGCAAGAAGGCGCTCCTGCGCATTTCCGACCTGGATGTTTCGGAATATCAGACGCTGGCCTCGCTCGGCATTCCCATGCACGTCATTGCGCTGAATGCCAAGCTCCTACGGGATCAGGCCGGAAACAACCTGTACTACAGCACGAACTCCATCACGCTAGCCGGCGGCGAATCCCTTGATGTGATTCTGGATGCCACAGGGTACACGGCCGGGCAGGTTTTTTATCTCTATACCCCGAATCTCGACCACCTGTCTAACGATGCCGAGAACTTCGGCGGATTGATGACCGAAGTCCGGATCAACTAGGAGAGCGGCAATGAGGGCGACGAAAATGAATAAAACGAACTCGATATTCAGACTGGTCCCGGTTGCGATGATCGCGCTGGCCTTGCTATTCACGACACCGGCGCATGCCTCGGCTCCCGGCATCACTGGGCCGACCTTCAACCTGACGGCGCAATCCGCGTATCTGACTCAGCCGGACGGCGCCGCAGTTTACTCCTGGGGATACGGCTGTAACGGCGCGCCGAGCGGCTACGCCCCGACAGCGATTACCAGCACGTTCTGCAATCCAATGCAGGTGCCGGGCCCCACGCTGATCGTTAAGGAGGGTGATCTCGTCACGGTGACGTTGACGAATGGCCTTCCTACGTCGGCGGGCAATACATCGATTCTATTCCCCGGATTCCAGGTGACATCGCCTGCGGGGAGCGGTGTGGCCGGACTGTTGACGCAGGAGGCCGTGCCGGGCGGGACGGTGACGTATACGTTTACGGCCACGACGCCGGGCACACGCGCCTACTACAGTGGAACGCAGGGCGATCTGCAAGTGGAGATGGGTCTGTATGGCGCAATCATCGTCCTACCAGCCACTATTCCCACCGCTTGTACCACAGGGCTGGCCGCTGCAAATCTGACCGTGGAAGCAAATTGGGGTGAGTCTGATTTCCGGCTCGCGCCGGCCGCATACGACAACGCCAAAACCTGCTACGACCGCGAGTACATGTTCCAGTTCGCCGAAATGGATCCCAACATTCACAATCAGGCGCTGGCGCAAGTCAACGCGGCAGGTAACTGCACGGCTGCGAATCCGGGATGCAGTCTCAATGTCCCCACTGAACCGTATCACCCCGCATATTTTCTGATCAACGGACGCTCGATGCCCGATGACATGGATCCCAACTATGCGTTCGAGTATCCGCACCAGCCCTATAACGGCAATCCGCACATGCATCCGGGAGAGCAGGTCCTTATCCGCGTGATTGGCCAGGGCCGCTGGCAACATCCGTTCCACGAGCACGGGAACCATGTGCGCATCCTCGGGCGCGATGGGAACTTGATTGTTAGCCAGACCGATCCGACACAACTCGCAGGGCCACTGCTCTTCACGACCACGACCACACCTGGGCTGGCCTTCGACGGAATTTTCTACTGGACCGGCAAAGGTCTGAACTGGGATGCGTATGGGCACAATCCCACTTCCAGCGACCCAAATGCAGTCCTGACATGTACTCCGGATGCCAACGGCTATAACACCGGTGTTGCGGCACAATCTGCTATCAACTACTACGAGTGGTGCCAGGACCATGACAAACCAGTTCAAGCCGCCCCGTTCGGCGATGTGGCGGCCGGCGGTCCTGTAACCCTACCGGATCCGAACCTGTTCACGAACGGCGCCTGGTACAGCGGCAGCCCATATCTGGGACCGGATGCGACCACCCGCGCGGATGGCGGATCGTGCACGGGTGTTAATACTTCGACCAGCTGCAGCACAACTGGCACAACTCCCCCTTCCGGCACGATCGCGAACAGTCCCTCGTCCGAAGCCGGTTTTGCCTTCATGTGGCACTCCCACAACGAACGTGAAATCACCACCAACAATATTTTCCCGGGCGGCATGCTCATGATGATGCTGGTTGATTCCCGGGAATTTCCCATTGACGAATCGAATTAATGCTTAATGCGCGAATGCGGAGGAGAAGCTCAATGCGATCCACGACTCTCAAATCGATCCTGAAGACGGCCATGTTTGCCGTGGCAGGTCTCTTGTTGACTGCCAGCGCGTCGTTTGCCCAGCAGCAGGTCAATCTGACCGCTGGGGCGGCGACCGCGACGATGCCCGATGGCACTGCGGTGCCGATGTGGGGCTACAGTTGCGGCGCTGCCGTAGGCGGCTCGACCGCTACCTGCGCCGCGCTGAATAAGGCGGCGACTGGCTGGTCCCCCGTAATCATTACGGTTCCGACCGGGCAGGGCCTGACCATCAACCTCACGAATGGTCTCACGTTCGGCGCGAATGGGATCCCCACTTCGCTGACGATCGTGGGTCAGTTGGGAGGCGGCCTCGGAGATGTCTCGCAGAGGACCACGACGAATCCTCCAGATCACTCGAATTCCCAGCCACTCACTTGGCCAATCGCCGGTGACGCGCCGGGCGCGCCACTGACGGGAGTCGGCACCGCGCCCACGCAAAGTCCACGCGTGCAGTCATTTGCGACCGAAGTCGCGGCCGGAACTACAACCGCTCTCACCTGGGCTGCGGCGGCTCTTCGGCCGGGCACCTATCTGCTTGAGTCTGGAACGCATCCTTCGATCCAGGGCCCGATGGGACTTTACGGAATGGTGGTCGTGACGACAGCTCCTTCCGGCGTTACCCCAGGCACGGCCTATCCAGCTGCTGGGGCGACCGCGGCTGTGACCTACAGCGCGGAAGTTCCTCTTTTGATGAGTGAAATCGACCCGGTCCAAAACGCTGCCGTCAATGCAGCTGTCAATACGACAGGGTTCAGCGAGACTATGGTTTGGTCCGGCCTGCCGGGCGGCTGCGGAAATTCGAGCTCGCCTTCCTTTCAACAATGCTATCCACCGGCTGTGAACTACACGCCGCTGTTCTATACGTTCAACGGAGTGGCATTCAACAAAACCAACACCCCGCCATCGCTCTTTGCCGCAACACCGGGAACTGTTGCAACCCCGGTTAGCGGAAATGTATTGGTGCGATTTGTGAACGCTGGCCTGCGCATGCACGTGCCGTCGATCGTCGGATCGCTAACGACACAAACCACGGGGGCCACTCCGGTTAGCGGCTTCTCGCTGATTGCGGAAGACGGCAACACCCTGCCCGGGATTCCTCGCGTTCAAAGCGAAGTTTTCATGGCCGCAGGCAAGACGTACGACGTGATGATCA
>Ga0206873_1321_pt1 | contig 10907 bp, 13 predicted proteins | sample Alteio_BWOrgCont_11_FD_152631 | JGI IMG/M metagenome (GOLD analysis project Ga0206873, IMG submission 152631) | Enriched cells from forest soil in Barre Woods Harvard Forest LTER site, Petersham, Massachusetts, United States -... | ecosystem: Environmental > Terrestrial > Soil > Temperate forest >...
CTTCCTGTTTGACGGTGACGTTTGCGGCAGCGTCTTTGAACGCTTCTTCGACTTCGACGGGGATTTCCTCGCCCTTGGTCAGCAGGCGCTTATCGTTGATGTCCGACAGCGGTTTCTTGAAGAAGCTTTGGATCAGGCCTTCTTCGAGCTGGCCGAGATTAACGGTCTGGTCGGCGATTTCGCGCAAGGATACTACGCCGTCCTTGTCGTTATTGCGGTCGATGGTCAGCGGGTTGCCGGACGTGATCTGCTTGGCGCGGGTCGAAGCCAGTAATACCAGTTCGAAGCGGTTGGGGACGTGGAGGATGCAGTCTTCAACGGTTACGCGGGCCATGGATACTCCTTGCAATTGCTGTATTTTTTTGGAAGATAGCGTTTCTAAAGGATTTCGCTTGTAAAGACAAGCACTTTCGTGAATGATATAACCCTATGGCCGACATACATAATCTCTTGGAAAAGAACGATAAAAAATTGCCGAAGCCCGACTGGATCCGCGTCCGCGCGCCCGTTTCGAAAGAATATCAGGCGACGCGCGACGTCATTCATAAGCTAAAGCTCAACACGGTATGCGAAGAAGCGGCGTGCCCGAATATCGGCGAATGCTGGTCGCAGAAGCATGCGACGGTGATGATCATGGGCGATACCTGCACGCGCGCTTGCGCCTTTTGCAACATCAAAACCGGCGTGCCGGGCGCACTTAATCCGCATGAGCCTGAGAATCTCGCGCAGGCTATCGCCGAACTTGGGTTGCATCATGTCGTCGTGACGTCGGTGGATCGTGATGATTTAGAAGACGGCGGCGCGCAGCATTTCGCCGAGTGTATCGCTGCAATGCGCAAACGCTCGCCGAACACGACCATCGAAGTGCTGACCCCGGATTTCCTGCGCAAGGAACACGGCATCGGTATCGTCGCGAAAGCGCGGCCTGATGTATACAATCATAATATCGAAACGGTGCCGCGGCTTTATAAAACCATTCGCCCCGGCGCGCGTTATTTCAATTCGCTGCATCTGCTCAAAACGGTCAAGGAAATCGATCCGTCGATTTTCACCAAGTCCGGTTTGATGGTTGGCCTCGGCGAAGAGAAAGACGAGGTGCTGCAGGTGCAAGGAGTATCCATGGCCCGCGTAACCGTTGAAGACTGCAGGTGATGGACGATCTGCGCTCGGCGGATGTCGATTTTATGACCATCGGCCAATATCTGCAACCGACCCCCGCGCACGCGCCGCTCGACCGCTACGTCACGCCGGACGAATTCGAATTCTATGCACGGCAGGCCAAAGCCAAAGGATTCCTGATGGTGTCCAGTTCGCCACTCACACGTTCGTCGTATCACGCCGGCGACGATTTCGCGGTGATGAAAGCCGCGCGGGAGAAGATGCTTTCTTCATCCCCTGAAAGTTAAGATGTCATCCACCAGTAACTTTGTAAACATTTGGGATTGGCCGCAGTTGTCGGCGCTGGATAAGGCTGAAGCAGAACGCAGGGGAAAACCCGAACAGGCGTGGATGCCCGAAGATTTCTATGCCGCGCATATGCCCAATGATATGATGGGCAGGATTATTAGGCACGGTGACGAAATAGTCGGCTTCATGGTGTATGAAAGGCAAGAGGATAAGAAAGCTATTATCCTGCACAAAATCGTAGCACGCGATAACGATCCCGAAATTAAAAAAGAATTGGTCGATAGGCTTAAAGGTATATTATCTACCAAATTTACCGATCTGTTTTTTATGATCGGGGAATCGGACCCCGGCGATATGCGGGCGTTTCTCGATAAAAACACATTAAACTTTAAACATGTTGATACCCTCCCGAATTATTATACCGATACGGGGGAGAATGCTTACGTCGTACGGTATAATGTTAATAATAACTATGCACCGCTCGATGTAGGCGTAAGTTCCTTCTTTGCAAGAAATGCACATGAGAAAGGGGTGCAGAAATTGACGCCCGAGGATATTTTAAGAGCGCGGTCGCTGCTTAGTTCTGCGACGGCCAAGGAATGGGGGGTATACCATGCGAACGAACGCGGTAAACTGGTGCCCGTAACGCAACCGGCGGAATTGGATGCCGCATCGCGTATTTGTTATATGACGGATGTTATCGATGATTCCGATCGTTTCAATAAGACTGTGCGTAGTACATTGCATAACAATGTATATCTCAGCCCCAATTATGGGGGAGTAACGCGCGGCATTTTCTCGGCGGATGAATTGCAGTGTATTTCTGCGGTCAACGTCACATTGCGCGAAGCCGATCTCCGCGAAGCCCTGCAACGGTTTGAAGATGCGCCCGGCAACAAGCCAACAGATGCAGGACCTGCAAACGATGCATCGCAACCGGATAGGCGGCTGGAATAATCGATTGAGTCGGAAGCATTTTCTGCTAGATTCCCAGTCATGTCCACACACCATCACCACCACACACACCACGAGCACCACAATAAATCCTCCGCTAGCTTGCGCGATTTCGTTATCGGCATGTCGGATGGACTCACGGTGCCGTTTGCGCTTGCCGCCGGGTTGTCGGGTGCGGTGGATTCGACGGCGCTGATCGTCACCGCCGGTTTTGCCGAAATTGCCGCCGGTGCGATTTCGATGGGGCTCGGCGGCTATCTCGCGGCGAAAACCGAAAAAGAATATTATGAATCGGAAGAGCGCCGCGAGCATCGCGAAGTGCAGCTCGTTCCGCAGGTGGAAACCAAGGAAGTGGAAGATATTTTCCGTGAATACGGCGTTCCGGAAGCGCATTTGCCTGCCGTGAACATCCGCAAAAATGGGTCGATTTCATGATGCGCCACGAACTCGGACTTGAGCGTCCCGATCCGCGCCGATTGTTTTATAGCCCGCTGATTATCGGCGGCGCTTATGTAGCAGGCGGGCTGGTGCCGCTTTCGCCCTATATATTTCTCACGCACGCGGCGCAGGCGCTGCCGGTATCGATTGGGATAAGCATTATCGCGCTGGTTGCATTCGGCGCGTTCAAGGGGTATTTTACCGGGCAGAAGATGGCCAAGTCCGCATTGCAAACCGTCCTGACCGGAAGTCTTGCGGCAGGCGCGGCCTACATGATCGCAAAACTGGTATCGTAAGATTATGAACAAAAAATGGGTCTATTACCTTGCGGTGATTTTGCTGCCGGCCATACGCGTGCTGGTGGCCTATACCGGTTACGATCAGTGGCTCGCGACGCATTACGAGCGCGTAGCGCAGGTTATCGTTAATCTGCGCGCCAACGCGACGTTCAACGATTATATGGGCAGCTGGGCGCTGCCGGTGTTTGTGTTGTCTGCGCTGGTGTTCTGGACGATGGAGGAAGATACCGAGAGCGTGCCGACGCATTTTCTGCTGCTGCCCATCGCCTATGTGCCGTTCAGCATTATCGGCGAAACGCTGTCCACGGCGCAGTTCCATCTCGAATATCTCTATGTGCATCCGCTCGTCATCCTGCCGTTCGGCTATCTCTATGTCGGCTTCTGGGCGCTTCTGATCTGGCTGCTGGGGAAGCTCAAAATCCTGTCCTGATTACGGCGACGGAGTGTTCGGATCCGATGGCGTTGACGGTTTTTGCAATGCTATGGAAGGCGGCACATGATTTGCCGCGCCCGCGCTGATGTCCGGCGTAGCATTAAAAGACACGGATGCGGTGCGGGACGCCTCTGCGCAACGCCGTTTCATTTCTTCATCAAACTGCGTATCTGAAAGATAGTCCCAGTTGAGACGCCGATTCAGGCACTGAAAGATTTCTCCTTTATGAAGTTCAATATGAGGCCCTATTCTTATGTCCAAATCCTTGGAATACGTATCCTTAAAACTTACTCCCGGACGCAAGGTATGGAAATGACCCGCCGCGAGTTTCTGTTGATAAAACTGGAAGAGTTCTTCCGGCGTTCCCAGAAAATAGGTTTTAGCGCATTTTTCGTAAAACTGTTCTGCGGTAGGATCGAATACTAATATGGCGACCGCTCCATTTTCCTGTACAGGTACTAATAAATAATCATGGTGTGCGCTGCACACTTCCATCGAAGCTATACCCTGCTTTTTTAAATAATCATGAAATGCATCGGAAAAAAGATCGCACGCATTTCGGTAAGGATTTCTTTCTTTCTTTTGCGACCAGCTAAAACCACGCATCTTTCTCCGCTCGGCATAGCTTCGTAGCTTATCGTTATCAAACCCATAATCCTCATAGTCGGGATGGTTGGAATCGAATGCCTCAATGACCTTTTCCAGTTCCGAGCGGGTGGGGAGAACGTTATCCGGCATAGCATATCCAAAATTATTTGTTTCATTCTATCATGGGATGGTTAAGATATATTAAACCCTACAAAATTCATCCTATTGATAAGCCATAATAATTCATTTACATAACCCCTATGCCCTCCCATTCCGAGCAGCAAATCCTACCTTATAGTTCGCAGCAATTGTTCGACCTTGTGGCCGATGTCGAACGTTATCCGGAATTTTTGCCGTGGTGCCGCGCGGCGCGCGTGATCGAGCGCGGGGAACATGAGTTGGTGGCGGAACTGGTGATCGCCTTTCACCATCTGACGGAAAGCTATAGTTCGCGCGTGCTGCTCAAGCGTCCGTCGACAGGGTACGATCCGGGGGCCATCGACGTTACCATGATCAAGGGGCCGTTTGATTTCCTTATCAACCGCTGGCGGTTTTTGCCCAAGGAAAACGGCTGCGAGATTGATTTCTTTCTTGATTTCGCCTTCCGCTCGCGCCTGCTCGACAAAATGATCGGCGGCGTATTTTCCAAAGCGACAAGCAAAATGGTGGCGGCTTTCCGTGAGCGCGCCGATGTGCTGTATGGCGCGAAACCATGACGCAGGCGCTCCTCATCCTGATCTTTATTGCAGCCGCGATGTCGCTCGTATCGTATGTGTATTGCTGGCAGGATATTAAAGGCGGCCGGCCGCATATCGTGTCGCTGCGGCAGATCACCGGCATCATGGACCGCAACCGCCTGAACCGGCGCTTTGGTATTCCTGAGACCGGCTATTATTATCCGTTGTCGCCCGAACAAATGCAGGATTTACTGCGTAGCCGCGCATGGTTTTTTTACGGCGAATGCACAGCCGATGCGGTCTGTTTACTGGGCGTGTGGCTCTATATGAACGGGCAGGGGGATAGCGATTTCCTGTGGTGGTTTATTGCGTTAGCCGGAATATGCCAAATCATCAATGTCGGTTTTTCGCTGTGGCTCGTGCATAAATGGCGCGAGCAGATTCGCGAAGAAATAGAGAATTCAGACGATTAAACTGTTTCTTGACTGAATCCTGAATCCTGATAGGTGATTACGTCCGATATGGAGGGGTGGCCGAGTGGTTTAAGGCGCCCGCTTGGAAAGCGTGTGTACGGCAACGTACCGTGGGTTCGAATCCCATCCCCTCCTCCAGCCATTTTCTCCATATATTACAGTCTATTAGATAGAAAAATTGTGCCCGTATTTTGCGAGGTTACGCCTTAGGTAATCCCTACCAATTATTTGTTGCGTATAACGCATAATATTAAGGGTCGGGGGATCAAATATTGCTCTGCAACCAACAAGTTACAGAGGGCTGCCTTTCGCATCTTTTTGTTCGCAATCTTCAATCTTTTTCGCAATGGTTTTGGGGCTGGAATCGGCGGTAAAAACGGTGAGGAATTTGCCTTGTTTATCCATCAAATAGATATAGCCGGAATGATCGAAGCTATGGCCGGAAGGGGCGTCTTTATCTTCTACTTTTAGCGAATATGTTTTGTATTTATTTTGCACTTCGTCGATCTGCTGCTGTGTGCCCGTAAGCCCAATAATGGCCGGATTGAAATTGCTTAGAAATGCTTTCATTTGGGTAGGAGAATCGCGTTCTGGATCAATAGAAACGAAGATGGGAGCCACTTTGGAGGCGTTGCCTTTTAATTGCTCCAGCGCTTGCGACATGATGAGCAGTGTCGTAGGGCATAAATCGGGGCAGTTGGTAAACCCGAAGAAGAGAAGCATATATTTTCCTCGGAACTCAGCTTCACTAACATTTTTGCCAAATTGATTAGTCAGGGTGAAGGTTCCTCCTACAGATGCATCCGCGTATGCATTGCTGATGCCACACCCTATTAGAATGGAGATAAGCAACATTATGATATTCTTCATAAAATAATTCCTTATGGGACTGGTGGAAGGATGACAGGATTTATGGATTGCGGCTCGGCCGTTTTGCATATATTGCGACCCGTTTTATAGAAAGGGAATGCGCCATCGGGATTGGGGTCATACACCTCAATGTGCGACATCATGCCATTATCTTCATGCTTCAGCACATGGCAATGGACCACAAACTGCCCCACGATTAAGGGGTTGGTAAAGGGGATTATAATTTTAACCGAGCTACGCTCCGGCACTCGCACATTATCGACAAAGCCGTCGAATGGCTGCGGTTTCCCATCTATTTCGGTGATCTGGAAACTCACCTGATGGATATGAAAAATATGCATATCATCGGAATCGTTTTTAATCGTCCATTCTTCCGTGTTGCCTAGCGGGATGCGCATATCGATGCGCTTTGCATTGAACCTGCGGCCATTGACGAAGTAATCTTTCCCATCATTTGCCTGTGAAAAAGTAATCGTGCGCGATTCATCGATTGCGGCATCGCGTAAATCTTTCTGGGCAGGAAAATCAGTAAGTGGCGCAATTGGTTTTATCGGCTCGCCGCTAACAACCACTTTGGCCAATTTTCGGCTTAATGTGCGGCTCTCGCCACTCCCGGTCAGAACTTTCTCGGACATCAAATCATATGTACCTGCTTCACCCGCATCGACTAGCACTTCCATGCGTACGGCAGGTGGAATATCCAATGTGTCGGCTTGCGTTTCCGTAAGCTTTGGCCGTCCATCAATCCCTATAATACGAAATTTATGTCCCTTCAGCGACAGATGGAAATAGAGGTTTGCGCTTTGATTGTTTATGTACCAGAGCTGCGTTTCGCCTGTTTGCATAGTGATCTTTGAGAAAGTCTGAGCATTAATGGACTGAATATTATTATGGTAGTAGTCGCCAATAACGGGATCTTTGCTGTCGTCAAATTCGTAATCCTTTAACACCATGATTTGCTCTTTTACGCCGGCAAGACTCGGGAATCGATCGGTGAATCCTTCTACGAGTAAGGGGCCGCTAAGCCCCTCCATTACATTTCTTTCCGAAATGCCGTGCGTATGGTCATGATACCAATACAGGCCTGGTGGTTGGAACGTAGGAATCGTAATTTCGTAATTGAATGTTTCACCCGGTTTTACACTGATATGAATATTGTCATGGTTATCCAGCGGCGACGATTCCAGCCCATGATAATGAATGTTCATCGGACGAGTTGCATGATTAATCAGCTTGATTTTCATGGTGTCACCGGGATGCACTCGCAGCACCGGGCCTGCGTATTCGTTATTATACACAGTTGCGTTTACGGTTGCGTTGCCTAAATGGATTTTTTGTTCGGTTGCTTCGAGCGTTGCATCCAAAATGCCGTTCACGCTTTTAAATTCCTGCGGATGATGCAAAGGAGCATCCGGACGGGTAAGCTCAACAATATCAGGAAAAAACATTATGCCGACAGCTATCAAAAGTAATGACGCACAACCCGTGATATTCTTTAATTGCCGGTGCATACGTCAATCATGTCATTTAATTGCATTTAGCACGGTGCGGCCGCAGACGTTTCGCCAGCCAATAACAAAGCTGTGGTATTTTGCTGTGTATCGGCATGCATCTCAAACTCTATCTCAGCCGCATTCACTTTGAAGAAACTAACGAGTGCTTCAAGCGCTTTGGCCTGCTCAAGCATGGACTGAGCGGCCGCGGTATTTTCTTCCACCAGAGCTGCATTTTGCTGCGTCATCTCATCCATCTGCATCACGGAGGAGTTGATTTCATCGATACCGGCTGCCTGCTGCTGGCTGGCCGAACTGATCTCTGAAACGATGACCGCCACTTTTTTAATGGAATCCACTATTACCTTTAAGGTGTCACCGGCATTGTTGACTAGTTCGGCCCCCATTTTTACTTGGCCAGCGCTTTCGGTAATAAGGGCCTTAATTTCCTTGGAAGCCGAAGCGGAACGTCCGGCAAGTGCGCGGACTTCGGTTGCCACCACGGCAAAACCTTTGCCGGCGTCGCCTGCGCGTGCAGCTTCAACCGCCGCATTTAAGGCAAGCAGATTGGTTTGGAACGCAATCTCATCGATCACACTGATAATATCAGAAATTTTCTTTGAAGAGCGCTCGATATTGCCCATAGCGGAGACGGCCTCTGCCACCACTTTCCCACCTGCATCGGCAATGCCGCTGGCATTCATGGAAAGATCGTTAGCATCTGCGGCACTCAAAGAATTCTTTTTAACAGTGTCGGTGAGCTCTTCCATCGATGCTGCGGTTTCTTCGAGGGAAGAGGCTTGCTGTTCAGTACGCATCGAGAGATCGGAACTGCCTGAGGCGATTTCACTGGCGGCGGAATTTACGGACGAAGCAGTTTCTTTAATATGGATAACCGTTTCACGAATTTTGCTGACATTGCGGTTTAACGCTTTCGCCATTTCGCCGATTTCATCGCGTCGGTCGGCGCCCGCCACTTCACGGGCATAATCTCCCTCTGACAGCCGGTTAATTTCGACAGCCAAACGTTTAAGAGGCGGAATGATGGCTTTGGTCTGCATGATAGTAATGATGAGTGCGATAACCACGCCCACACCAATAGCCATCATCAGGTGTTTTTCATTCTGTTCCACCAGTTCTTCGGTGTGTACGCGGTATGTGAGTCCGTCATCGGCGTATTTTCCCACCAATTTCCCTAAATCAGTGTCGATTTCATCAAGGTTAGCAGGCAGTAACGCACCAGCGGGCAAATCATGTAACGTAGCGATTTTAGCACGGATAGTTTTCGCTTTGTCGCGCGTTTTTTCGGTCATTGCGCCTTCAATAGCGACATCAAGATTATCCAGGATTTTGCTGATTTGTGTTTTTGCCTCATCATCTATCGGCGTTCCTGCCTTATGCGATGCAGTAAAACGTACATAGCTCGTGAGCGTTTTGTTGGTATAATCCACCCCTTTGACAGCGCTATCATAAATACTGATGGCCAAGGCGCTTAATTCATGCTCCTGCTGCCGCGTAAAAACGCCTATGGCAATAGTAATTGAAAGATACGCTAAAGCTGCAAGCAACAATTTGAGACGTATTGACATATGACTATTCTTTATTGAACCTTTACGTCGATTTTCATTTTTGGATGAATGCCGCAGCGCACCTGGTAATCACCTGGCTTGGCAAACGTTGCCTTGATGACTTCGCCCGGCTTTTGCAAACCTTTGTCATCGGTATCGTCACCATTGATGATTTTTACATTGTGCGTTACGTCATCTTTATTGGTGAACACTAAGGTGTCCCCGGCTTTTAAAGTGACGGATGATTGCGAGAACTGCTGGCCCGCCTGTTCAATAGATGTGTCTGCTGCCTGCGCAGTTGCAACAGAAGAAGCAAATAATAAAGTGCCAATTAATAGTGTACGCATTGTCGTCTCCTTAGTTATCAGTTACCATTTTGGTGCCAGTACAATTGCCAGATCGAGGAAGATAGTGTTGTTGTTCGACGCATGTGCATGCGTACCATCGAACTGGGTATACGCCGTGTATTGCAACTCAACGCGGCTGTTATACGCCATCCATGAGAGAGCCGGAGAATCCACTTTGCCGAATGGCACATAGGCCAGTTCGAAGATCACTCCTTCACTGTTGGGGCTGGCATTACCGGTGGATGTTTGCCACTCCATCGCATCGCTCGTACCGGTAGTACGGAAGTATTGTACGGTAGGTGTCCAAGTGTTGTCATAGCTGTAAGAAACATCGGCGCGGAATTCGTTCAAATTGTCCGTTGGGTTGGTGCCTGGATTAATAATAACGCTATCTGTGAGGTCGCGATGCTCATGAATGAAAGTGCTGTGCGCCGAGATAAAATTCTTGTCATCGCCCAACCATTGGTAGGTTGCATCAAGAGCCGTATCTGTAATGCGGTCTGTAGCGCCTCCTGTATGATCGTCGCCGGGATATACGCTGGCGGCAATGCCATACGTGCCCAGTTCAAAATAATGCTTATTGAACTCATGCTGAACTGCCAGACGCCAGTAGGGCATTATTCCGCTATATTGATCCATGCCGGTTGCGGGTGTGTTGCCGACCATATTAAGGCCTTGATGGCTTGTACCTTTGTAGCCATCAAATTCCGCATAAACCCAGTCATTCCACATGACATAGGCTCCCAGCCCGGTTGCCGCTTCCTGAAGTGCGCCGTCGATTAATGCCGATGCTGCAGGAGCTGCCGCTATTTTCGATGCATCAAACGGAAAGCCCCACACAGGCGTCGTGTTCCAAATATCCGATACGGTCGGTGCATCATTCAGCGTAATACCGGCGACATAATCCGTGCCAAAAATTTTGCCTTCATGAATGTGGCGAACATCTGCGTTATCCAGATGCAATTGTCCACCCACGCCATCAAAAGAGCCCTCAATATATGCGCCTGTTGTGGCGTTGAGGCGGCCCGCATACCACGCAGATGCTTCTTCCAGTGCAAAGTTATTGTTATTTGAGTTTCCATATACCGCTTCAGGAAATTGTCCTGCTGCTTGATTTTTTGCCGTATTGGTAAAGGAATTTCGTACATAGATTGCCAGCGGCACACCGTGTTCCTTGCCATCTGTAGCTGTATAACCGTACAGCTTGAAATCACGCCCGAAGGGTTTTAATTGCGGGCCGAATGCACCCACATGGCATGCCGAACACGGTTGATCCGTCTGTATGGCAAAGCTTGGAAGCGCATAAGCCTCTTCACAACATAACGGTGAGGCAATAGTTAAAAGTGCGAATACGGTGCCT
>Ga0206873_1322_pt1 | contig 10877 bp, 9 predicted proteins | sample Alteio_BWOrgCont_11_FD_152631 | JGI IMG/M metagenome (GOLD analysis project Ga0206873, IMG submission 152631) | Enriched cells from forest soil in Barre Woods Harvard Forest LTER site, Petersham, Massachusetts, United States -... | ecosystem: Environmental > Terrestrial > Soil > Temperate forest > O...
CTTTTCTTCATTGTGGATAGCCTTGTCTTGACCGTGAATCTTGTTAGCTTCACCTTGTGACATTTTGCCGTCGGCAACCTTGTTGTCAACACGGGCATTTTGATTTTTCAGGCGGCTGTTTACTTGAGCCCTGCGAGGATGGGTTTTGTCAAAATTGCTTGGGGTTGCAGCCGGAGTTGCAGCAGCTGGTGTTGCAGCAGGGGCAGCGGCCGGGGTTTGAGCAGAAACCGAAACGGAGATTAATCCTAAAGCTACTATTGAAGCAGCTACTAATAAATTGTTTGTTTTCATGACAGTTTTTTTAATTGATTTATGATACAATAGTACTATCCCTAAATGAAGGATTTATGAAGAACATTTATAATTGATTAATTGGTTTTAAATCCCTAACGATCCGGAACCCGGTGAACTTATCTTTGGAGCTAGGATTTAAGGCTGCCCTGGATATTACCATGCAACCTTCATCAAGGCTTAGCCATGTTCCTCCTCTAAGAACCTTTTTTTCTCCTTTTGCCGGGCCTTTGGGATTATCGGAAGTTTCTCCGGAATACTTCTCAGACCAGTCCGAACACCATTCCCATATATTGCCCGACATATCAACCAGCCCAAGTTCATTGGGTTTCTTTTCACCGACAGGGTGGCTTTTGCCGCCTGAATTATTGGTATACCAGCCGACATCATTTATATCATTACTGCCACTATATTCCATGCCCCTGCTTTTATTCCCTCCCCCCGCAGCATACTCGTATTCGGCTTCAGTAGGAAGGCGATAATGGCCCTTATTCATCTTATTTAACTTAATGATGAATTTTTGTGCATCATACCAGGTAATATTTTCTACCGGGCAGGTATAACAATCCTTATGATAAGAGGGATTAGTATCCATAATAGAGTACCACAAGGCTTGTGTAACCTGTGTTTTAAGAATATAAAAACTCTTTAAAGTAACTTTATGTTGTGGTTTTTCAACATCGCCTCCTTCTACTGTAGAAGTATCCGGCAGGCCCATTTCAAAAGCCCCTCCTTGTACCAAAACAAAACTGGAATCGAGGTTAAGAATACTCACAGCCATAAGGGAATCCCTTTCCTTTATTTGCTTTTTAGATAGGGTATTATTTCCCTGCCCTGCACAGAAAGCGAAAAATAGAAAGTGAAAAGTGAAAAGTAAAAAGCCCCTAATCTTCATTTCTTTTATTTGTGCAAAGTTAAAAAACAGCAGAAATCATCCGGAGATGCCAAACGATGCTTCAAAATGTTTAAAAATGTTAATATCGGTGGGGGCTAAAATAAAAATTCTACATTTGAGACAAATTTCCATATAAAACCCTACCAAAATGAAAAAAGCACTATCCTTACTCACACTCATCATTGGAGCATCCTCTATACTGGTTGCACAAACAGCGGATGAGATCATCAATAAAAATATTGCCGCAATGGGCGGATTAGCCAAGCTAAACAGCATTAATAGTGTTTACCAGGAAGACAGCATAAATGCAGGAGGAATGAAATTTGGAGTAAAGATGTGGATGGTTAATAAAAAATCTCAGCGCGTTGAGTTTACCCTTATGGGGATGACGGGCTTTCAAATACAAAGAATTGATTCAGGCTGGAGTTTTATGCCTTTCCAAGGACAAACAACACCGGAGCCAATAACTGCCGATGAAGTAAAAAAAGGACAGCAAGACCTTTATCTTACGGATGCCTTTGTAAATTATAAAGAAAAGGGATTTAAAGTAACCTATGAAGGAAAGGATGAAACGGAAGGCTCCGAAGCTTATAAAATAAAGGTAACTATAAGTGACAGTGTGAGTGAAACGTATTATATAGACCCTGATACCTATTATGTTTTACAGGTAAAAACCAAAGAAACAGTAAATGGAAAGACGGATGAAGGCAGCGAAATTCTTAGCGATTACAAAAAAACACCGGATGGCTACATATTTCCGATGGAAAGAAATTTGTCCAGCCAGGGTGATATAAGGACATACGTGGTAAAAGTAAATTCACCTATCGACAATAAAATATTCAGTCCTTCGGTGAAAGTGGCCGGAAAATGATTTTCTCCCGGACATTCATATTCTCTATAATTCCCTGCATTGTTGGTGTTTTTGGCGTTGGCTTTCAACCCAACTATGCCAATGCCGGCAATTGCAATTATTCTCAGCAAAAACCTGACAGTGTTGATATTATTATTACTAAATACATTGATGCTATTGGAGGCAAAGAAAAATTAGAAGCAATTCATACTATTTATGTGGAAGGTTCTGCTCTCGTCAGGGGACAAAAAATATTTATAAAAACCTGGACGATTAATAAAAAGGCTTCCAGAACGGAGTCAACCATTAATGGATTTACCAATTGGTCTATTACCCGCACCGATTCAGCGTGGACATTTAATCCCCGACGTGGACAAAAGTTCCCCGAACCCTCGCCGGCAGACAGAGTAAAAATTGCACAACCTGCACTCGATCTTGAAGGTAGTTTGGTTGATTATAAAAAGAAGGGATATCTTGTGGAATATAAAGGAATTGACCAAATTGAAGGTTCAGACGTTTATAAAATAGAGGTGAAATTGAATGATGCCATTACAAAAACATATTATATAGATTTAGATTCATACCTCATTATTCGTGTCCGTTCCAGATTAACCACCAGCAAGGTAGAATACTCCAACACCGATTACAGTAATTACCAAAAAAATGCGGATGGCTATATCTTCCCAATGCAGTTAGGCAGCGTGAAGTATTCTCTGATAAAAGTAAATCCGGAAATTGACAATACTCTTTTCATACCAAAACCATAATTCAACCTCTATCATGAAAAAAACAACCTGCTCACTTTTAGTCCCGATAGCAATCGGTATCGGCTTTTCACTATCCACCATTTGCGGTGCCCAGCAAAAAAACCCCATTAATTCGGGTACTTTTGATGTAATGCAGGCGCGCTGGCTCGGCCCCGGAACCATGAGCGGACGTATTACAGCCATAGAAGGCAATGCTAAAGACGGTAAAACAATTTATGTTGGATGTGCCGGCGGAGGTGTTTGGAAAACCACAAATGCAGGGGCTTCTTTTAAATCTGTTTTCGATAAATATGTTCAAAGTATTGGCGCCATTGCCATGGATCCATCCGATGCAAGCACCGTATATGTGGGTACGGGAGAAAGCAATATGCGCAATACGGTGAGCTATGGTAACGGCATATATAAAAGCACGGACGGAGGAGACAACTGGACTAAAATTGGCCTTGACAGTACCGAGCACATCAGCAAAATACTTATCAATCCTGCTAACACCAACATAATTTATGTGGCTGCTCCGGGCCCGCTTTGGAGCGACAGCAAAAGCCGTGGATTATATAAATCTACCGATGGAGGAACTACCTGGAGCAAGATTTTATACACCGATGAAAAAACAGGATGTGCAGACATTGTAATGAATCCTCAAAACCCCGATGAGTTGCTTGCCACTATGTGGGAATTTCGCCGTAAACCGTATGCATTTAATTCAGGAGGCAAAGGAAGCGCCATGTACAAATCAACCGACGGAGGCAAAACATGGACCAAAATAACCAAAGGCTTACCAGAAGGGGAATTGGGGCGTATGGCATTAGCTCTTTCACCGTCGAACCCAAAACATATCCTGGCTATTATTGAAGCAAAAGCAACCGGCCTTTATGTAAGTACGGATGGCGGAGAAAGCTGGAGCAAGCAAGCATCTACACAGAATGTGGAAGCCCGTCCCTTTTATTTCAGCACACTGGCTTTTGACCCGAAAGATGATAAGCGTGTCTATCGTCCTTCCTATGGGCTGTCTGTAAGCGATGACGGAGGATTTTCATTTACCGATGCAAGCGATGAGGGCGGCTGGGTACATAGCGACCACCATGCTATCTGGATAAATCCGCTTTACACCAACCAGGTATGGCTTGGAACGGATGGAGGTGTATTTTTGAGTAATGACAGGGGATTAACATTTACCTTCATTCAAAACCTTCCTGTCGGGCAGTTTTATCATGTACAATATGATATGAGAGAACCTTATAATGTATACGGAGGATTGCAGGATAACGGAAGCTGGATGGGGCCATCGCAGTGGTACGGAGGCATCAGCAATGGAATATGGCGCGATTTATATGGAGGCGACGGTTTTTGGGTACAACCCGACCCCACCGATTCCAATACCGTTTATGCCGAATACCAAGGTGGAAATGCGGGACGTGTTGACCTTAAGACAGGCCTGGGAGTGGATATTCAACCCACACAAACCAAGAATGAAGATAAGCTGAGATGGAACTGGAATACCCCACTATATATTGGAGCTGCTAACCCACATGACTTATTTATGGCTGCACAGTATTTATATAAATCCATGGACCAGGGAAAGAATTGGGTGCGCATCTCGTCTGACCTTACCACGAATGATAAGGCCAAAGAAAAACAGGAAGAATCGGGGGGATTAAGCGCTGACAATACTTCTGCCGAAAACCATTGCACCATTTTTACGGTGGCAGAAAGCCCACTGGATGCCAATTATATTTTTGCGGGTACTGATGATGGTAATTTGCAAATTACCACTGACGGTGGAAAAACCTGGAATAATGTTTCGGGTAATATTGCCAACTGCGGGATTCCTGCACAGACCTGGGTAAGCAGCATTGAACCTTCTCACTTTGACAAAAACACTCTCTATGCCACTTTCGATAATCATTCATACGGTGATTTTGGAACATACGTTGCCAAATCAACCGACTTAGGGAAAACATGGACTCGTATCAACAGCAGCGATTTTACAGGCTTTGCTCATAAAATTAAAGAAGACTTGAAAAATAAAAACCTGTTGTTTCTTGGAACTGAAAGAGGATTATTTTGCAGCATTAATAGTGGTGAAGATTGGTTCCGCATGAAAAACCATATACCCGATTATTGCCCTGTAAGAGATATTCAAATACATCCACGTACCAATGACCTTATACTTGGAACCTATGGCAGAGGCATTATGATAGTGGACGATATTACCCCCATTCGCAATATGTCATCGCAACTTGCGAATAATGATGTCTACCTCTACCCTATGAATAAGCTGGAACTTAGTTATGGGAAGTATGAGGGTGGCGGTTCCGGCCACGATGGCTGGGTTTGTGGAAATTCAGATGAAATTCCTCCTATTCAATATTATTTCAAAAAACGTATCATGACGGGAGACGTATCCATCAAAATTTTCGATGCAAACGGAAAAATGCTCAAAGAACTCCCTGCCACCAAACGTAAAGGCCTGAACAAAGTATATTGGGATATGCGTATTAAAGGGCCAAGAACTGCAACCGGCGGAACAAAACCTGACCAGGGAAGCTTTTTCGGGCCAATGGTTTTACCCGGAAGTTATACCGTTAAACTGTATGTAGGCGATTCTACATACAGTGAAAACATAAATGTAGTTGCAAGCAAAAATGGCAAAATGACCGACGATGACCGCAATGCCCAATATGCTGCAGCACAAAAGTGCATGCAAATGCATGAAGCGTTGTCATCGGTTGCAGATAGCATTAACGGCACTATTGATGCAGTAAAAGCCATGCTGGAAAATGACAAATCAAATAAAAAGCTGCAAGTATTTTTAGATACCTTGAAAGCCTTTAAAGGCAGGCTGATGGCATCAAAGCAAACCTCTGTATTTGCCGATGAAGAAAGGTTGAGAGAAAAAATAACCAAAGTGTATGGTGCAGTTTGCTTTCAGGAAGCAAGGCCTACCAACCTTCAAATGGAAAATATAGAACTGTTAAGTACCGATATGGACAAAGCGGAGATAAAAGAAAAAGCAGTGATGCTGGAATACAACACCAAATGGAAAAACAAAATCAAGGTTTTGCCTTCAAGATAAAGTCGAAACTAGTAACTGCCGAAATCACTGATATTTTTATTAAAACAAATTATTGAAAAGATATTTATTTACCTTCGCAGCCCAATATAAATAAAACATGAAAAAAACATCCGGCTTTCTTTTGCTCACCCTTGCATTAACAGGCTTTACCTATCTTACAAGTTGTAAAAATACCTCGACCTCCGCTTCGGGTTCAGATTTTGAAGGAGTGGTAAGTTATCAAATTAAAGCAGATTCCGGTGTACCGCCTGAAGCAGCCAGCATGTTTAAAAGCGTGGAGATGAAAACTTTTGTTAAGGGGGACCTTAGCCGGAGTGAAGAAAAATCGCCACAAGCCTCTACCATTGTGCTTAACAATAATAAAACTCCCGATGACCCTACCATGCTAATAACTATGTTAGGACATAAATATGCGGTGAAGCTTACAGACAGCTTGAAAAAAATTGCCGCAGAAAATGTTCCGAAGATTGAATATATTGATTCAGCCAACGCAACCAAGCAAATTGCCGGTTACACTTGTAAAAAAGCAAAGATTACTTTAACCATGAACATGCCAAATGGTGGTGCACCTGTAACAAACTCAAGCTATGTGTATTATACCACTGATTTGCCTTGTGTTGACCCGAAAGGCCAATTCAAGGGATTAAAAGGCATGCCTATGGAATACATCATAAGCGAGTCAGGCATGAGTATAACTATTGAAGCAACAGCGGTAGAGAAAAAGACCTTAGCGGACAGTCTTTTTGTTATCCCTTCCGGCTATAAGGAAATGAGCATTGCTGACGTTCAAAAAGATTTAATGAAGAGTATGCAAGGTTCGAGTGCTGATTCTGCTGCAGGCGGAGGCACCAAATAGTTTGTATGCTTTTAAAAAATAACCCTGGCCGAATAAGCCAGGGTTATTTTTTGCACTTTATTGAAGTTTGAAATGTATGGGTATAGAATATTGAATCCTCACGGGATGTCCATCCTGTTTGCCGGGGCTCCATGCTGGCATTTCCGATAATACACGCAAGGCTTCTCTGTTCAAATCAGGCCCGTTGGGTATTCCCTGTTCTAATTTAACATTACTTACCGAGCCATCCTTTTCAACAATAAAGGATGCGTAAACAATTCCTTGTACACCTAGCTGAGCTTCCTCTGCCGGGTAGCTGATGTGGCTTGCCAAATACTTATTAATATCTCCTCCCGGAAATTTAGGCATTTGATTAACCCATGTCCTGATTTTATTATCTTCAATCACAGGTATAATGGTGCCGGGGTCTGAAGGAGGGTTTATAGCTACAGTTTCAGTGCCTGTTCCTGGCATTCCGGCAATAGGCAATGTAGGATGGTCATTTGGTTTAACAAAAGGTATACTGTCCAGCGGTTGCTGTGTAATTACCGGCGGCATAAAGCGATTAGGTGTAATTCTCGGCGGTTGTACTTGGAGATGTGTAACAGGAGGCGTAATGATCTGCCTGTGAACTAACACATCCGTAGGCTTTATCACTAAATCAGTTTTAGCTGCCGCCACCGACTGGCTGACATTCCGCACCGCATAAGCGATAAGAACCGGCAGGGCAACAAAAGCAATTGCCGACAGCAATGCGAATAATAGAGAACTTGGATAACGTTGACGGATATAATAAGCTCCGTATGCCTTATGTCTTCCGTCGAAGACTACTTCATTGCGGACAATGCTGGTAACGTCTGTCCAGTCGCCGCCTGTTTTGTACCCATTCATAGTGTTGAATTTTAAAGGTTATAACTAGTGCGGTCGTTTTGTGCATGCGATTGGCTTTTTAGTAATAACTATACACCGGGGGTATTTAGTATTTACTACGTAAAATAAATTTTAAAGTTTCTGATCTAACCGATACGCTTATACCGGCTCCTTAGGTTCTACAGCCATCTTTTTAGATAAAGCTATTGCCCTATCTTTTACTTTATCTACATCGCTGCCGATTTTATCATACGCCAGCACCACAGCCATACGCCTATACGGACGTGTAGTAGGCTTATTAAATATCCTTACATCGGTTTGAGGTTCTTTTAAAACAGATTCAATCCCGGAATAAATTGGGGTTTTGCCGGTTTTATCGGCAAGTATAACAGCCGATGCCCCTACTCTTTCCATGGTAATTTGGGGAATGGGAAGCCCTAAAATAGCTCGTGCATGGAGTTCAAACTCATTCAAATTTTGAGTGCCTGCAAGGGTAACCATTCCTGTGTCATGCGGGCGGGGAGAAAGCTCAGAAAAGTATACTCCTTTATCGGTAAGAAAAAATTCCACACCCCATATTCCGGCTCCGGTAAGGGCTTGGGTAACTTTTCCCGCCATTATCTGCGCTTCTTGCAAATCTTTATCACTTATAACACAAGGCTGCCAGCTTTCCCGGTAGTCTCCTCTTTCCTGGCGATGGCCAATAGGCGGGCAGAAAAGCGTTTTACCGTTTTTCTGCGTTACGGTAAGCAGCGTTATTTCAGAATGAAACTTAATGAACTCTTCCACTATTATTTCGGCATAATCTCCACGACTGCCTTCCATAGCGTATTTCCAGGCCTTTTCAATATCCTCTTTGCTTTTCACCACGCTTTGTCCTTTTCCGCTGCTGCTCATTAAGGGCTTCACCACACAGGGAATACCAATCTTTTCAACAGCATCGGCAAATTCTTTACTGTTTTTTGCGTAGCCGTACTTGGCAGTCCTCAGCTTCAATTCCTCTGCAGCAAGGTTTCTTATTTCCTTGCGGTTCATGGTATAGTTGGCTGCTTTTGCACTGGGCACAACTGTTATTCCTTGCTTTTCATATACATAAAACCGCTCTGTACGTATGGCCTCAATCTCGGGAACTATTAAATCCGGTTTATGTTTATCTACAACCCCGTCAAGCGCATTGCCATCCAACATATCAATTACTTCATATTCCTGCGAAACCTGCATAGCAGGCGCACCCGCATAACTATCAACTGCAATTACATATTGACCTAATCTTTGCAAGGAAATTGTAAGTTCCCTGCCTAGTTCGCCGGAGCCTAAGAGTACTATCTTTTTTCGCATAAATTGTGATCTTTCGGTAGGCTAAAATAGGGAATTTAAAATTCCTGCAAGAGTCAAAAGCTTAATAGCCTCCATATTCATCATTGTTTTAACTTTTAATTTCAACTGTTCACCTATTAATGCAAAATGTTTGTCGTTTTTCCTGAAAAAAACATTTATACCATATTAACTTTAATGAAAATTTAGAGTATCAGTGAAGTATGTAAATGAAAATGGAAGTTATGCAATAAAGCGGTTACTGAATAAAGACATCTTGCACAATAAAATTTACTTACCTATAAAACCAATATCATGAAAACAAACAAAAAAATTTCAATACTAGGCACAGTAGTACTGCTTGGCCTATCTCCTGCAGCCTTTGGGCAATCATCGGGTGACGAAGCCTTTGGAAAAGGCTCGAATGTTATAGGTATAGGGGTTGGTTTAGGTGGTGAATATACCTACTTTGGCGACGGGTATACATCTACACCCAATATAGTATTATCATACGATAACGGAACATTTGGCAACGTGGGCCCCGGTACAATCAGCCTGGGTGGCTTATTATCCTATAAAGGTATTTCCTATGATTATACCGATTTTCATTCTGGCTATAGCTATGACCAAGCTTGGACATATTATGTAATTGGCATACGAAGCGCATATCACCTTAGCATACCTTCAGCGCCCCGGTTTGACCCTTACGCAGGCATAATGCTTGCTTATTATGATATAGGGTATAAAGAATCCAGCACCGACCCCTATTATGATGTTCCAGGTAGTCCTTATTACAGTTATTATGCAAATACGTATGGCAGTTACTTAGCTTTCAGTTTGTATATTGGTGCACGATATAACCTTAGCGATCATATTGGAATATGGCTTGAATTAGGATACGGCTATTCCAATGCAGCGTTGGGTGTTAGCTTTAAGCTTTAACCCCTTGACAAGGCAACTATCCAAAGTATCAAAAATACAAGGGCTACAATAAAACATATAGTTGCCAGCAAAATAGGAAAACATCCGGCAAAAGCGACTCCGCCACTAGTTGCTATTTCAGACTTAGCTACTACAATGCAAACTACACCAAGAAGCAGGAAAATAAATAATAAGGCGCCAAAAGTAGCGGTATTTGAGTTAGTACGCCCATGGCCATAGTCGTCAGCAGGATGGTATGGCATTGCTGTCTTTTCTTTTGAAGATAAAGTATTGCTATTCGAAGTTGTGGGAGTTTTGGCAATTGCCAATCCAGTTGATTTTGCAGGCAAGATAAATGTAGGTTGCCTATTCACCGGAGTTATATTCGAAAAGGGTACATCCTCCTCCTTTGCCTTTTTAGACAAGGGTACTGGAGCAGATCCATATAGGATACAATCGGTTTTTACTTTTGCTATCGGGTCAGAAAAATGCCCCTTCATATATTTCCTTTTTGAAAAGGAAGAAGCAATTTTATTGGTTGATGAACTGCAATAAGAAAGAAAACCCACTAAACCAAAAAGAAAAAGGACTCCAAAAAACTTCCGTATTATGGGAAAGAATATTGAAGTCCTTTTCATGTGAGCTTAGAATAGTTCTATTTTAATTCTCCATATTATTCCTTAAGAAGCCAGGGAAACTAACCAAAGGATAAAGAATACTATAGAAACAAGGAATGCTATATAAGAAAATAATAAAATTCCGGGTGATAAAACTGCAATACCCAATATAAGAAGAATGAAAGCGATAAGTAAGCAAAGAAGGCAGGCTCTTAGATAATGGTGTCCTCCTCCGCCACCACCTCCACCATGGTCAGCATACGAGGGGCTATCTTGGATAGTAGAATTTTGTTTTAAAGATACATTTTCGCTGGTATTGCTAACAGGTTCCTTGGTACTGGCAGATATGCTATGTTTTATTGGTTTTATACAAGCAACCTCTGGTTTGTCCTTCTTTAGTATGTTGGATTTAAGAGGAGCACCGAAATCGGCTTTTGCAGT
>Ga0206873_1323_pt1 | contig 10850 bp, 7 predicted proteins | sample Alteio_BWOrgCont_11_FD_152631 | JGI IMG/M metagenome (GOLD analysis project Ga0206873, IMG submission 152631) | Enriched cells from forest soil in Barre Woods Harvard Forest LTER site, Petersham, Massachusetts, United States -... | ecosystem: Environmental > Terrestrial > Soil > Temperate forest > O...
GACTTACCTTTATGTTTTGCAGTGCAGGGCTATTTCCGTTATAAAATGCGTTGTGGTATTTTATAACGATTTGTTGTATGTTTCCTGCTGTATTGCATGCACTTACAGCACTTGAGAATAGGGATAAATGGTCAAGCATTACAACGTCTGTTGATGCATTTGGTTTTAATACTACCGTACAGCCTTGGGCTTTCAACATATAGCTTCCAAACAATGTGAGAAAAGCGAATACTGAAGTAAATTTAGTCATCTTTTTCATAACGTAGGTGGAATAAGGTTAGTGTTATAATGGTTTCTGTTACAAAGTTAATAATTTTTTAAAACGGGTAACAGTTTTATTTAAATAAAGCTATCGGCTGAAGTTTTATCAAGGGTAATATAATATAGGGGCATTAGTTGATAGGCCGTAATTTACTCATGTATATAAACCCTTTTCACCCTGCCGGATAAGCTTGTAAGGGTTTCGTAGGGTATGGTATTCATGTCTTTTGCAGTTTGCAGAAGTGAGGTGTTATCGTCAAAAATGATTACCTCATCTCCTTCTTTTACATCTATGCCTGTTATGTCAATCATAAGCATATCCATGCAAACGTCTCCAATTACAGGGGCAAGGATACCATGTACTTTCATTTTCCCTTTGCCGTTTCCAAACTCCCTGCTGATGCCATCGGCGTAGCCAATAGCAACTGTTGCAATGGTGCTGTCCTTTTGCAATATTTCCCGTTGATTATAGCCTACGGTCTCGCCTTTTTTCAGGTGCATTACCTGTGATATAACGCTTTTTAATATCCCTGCGTTCTCCAATTTGCGTTGTTCTATGGCATCATTACCGACACCATAAAGGCCGATTCCCAACCTTACCATATCAAACTGTGCCTCCGGATATCTGGCTATTCCGGCTGAATTAAGTATATGGCGCATAACAGGGTAGGGGAGTGCGGCTATTATTTTATCACTTTGCTTTTTAAATTTTTCAATTTGTGCCAGTGTGAAGTCTTTGTGTTTGTCAGAGCCACTTGCAGCCAAATGCGAGAAGACCGATTTCACTGTTAAGGCAGGGTTTTGAACTAATAAAGTAATTAGTTGTTCAATATCTTCTTCCGCAAAACCCAATCTGTGCATACCGGTATCCAGCTTAATATGTATGGCAAGCTTATCATTACTGCCACTATGTGTAACAGCCTCGGCAGCCATTTTCAGCGTCCGGAAGCTATAGACCTCCGGTTCCATGCAGTATTTAAGAAACAGGTCGTAGCTTCCCGGTTCAGGATTCATAACCATAATAGGAAGTGATATGCCTGCATTACGCAATTCTACACCTTCATCGGGGTAAGCCACAGCAAGATAATCGGCCCGGTGGAACTGCAACATATTGGCAATTTCAAAACTTCCGCTTCCGTAGGAAAAAGCTTTTACCATAGCCATTATTTTGGTGGCCGGTTTTAGCAGCGAACGATAATAAGCAAGGTTATGGGCAATAGCTGCAAGGTTAATGAGCATAACCGTTTCATGGGCTTTTTCCTGTAATAGCCTGCTTATTTTTTCAAATTCAAAGCTTCTTGCACCTTTCAGCAGTATGGCCTCATCTCTGAAATTAAATTCATGCAGGTGTTTTAAAAAATCGTCAGTATTTGCAAAAAATATTTTTTCACCGTTGAATAATCCCGCATTGCGGGAAATGCTTTTTCCAATGCCAATAAGCCTGGTAGCAGGTTTTGCCTTGATAATGCCTGCAATTATTTCATACAGTTCTTTCTCTTCTTTTCCGCTTTGGGTAATATCTGATAGCACTATTGTTTTTCGGGAATGCTGTTCCTGCCGATGTAAAAAATTCAATGCGACGGAAAGGGAATTTGTATCCGAATTATAAGAGTCATTGATGATGGTGCAATTATGCATCCCTTTAAGCATTTCCATGCGCATGGCTACCGCTTGCAAGCCATTCATGCGTTCGGCAATCACCGTATTTTCATAGCCGGCAAACAGCATATATGCCCAGCAGTTCATGGCGTTTTCTACTGAAGCTTCATCCAGAAAAGGAATAGTGATACTTATTTCTTTTCCTTTAAAAATAGAAGTGATATTGGTGCTTCCCGAAGTCTGACTAATATTTTTGACCTTTAAATCTGCATCTGACGTGGCCGACCAGGTGAAGAACCGCAGTCCCGCATAGGTTGAATTATATTTAAGGGCATGATCTATATTTTTATAATGGCGGCAATAAATAAGCGTCTTCACATTTTTAAACAGTTTCATTTTTTCCTCCACTTTTTCCTGGGTATCTTTAAAGTTAGCTCCATGCGCTTCTCCAATGTTGGTGAATATTCCAATACTCGGAGAGATAATGGTTTCCAGCTTTTCCATTTCTCCGGGCTGTGAAATCCCTGCTTCAAATATTCCCAATTCATGTCTGCTGCCCATTTGCCATACAGATAGCGGAACTCCCACCTGGGAGTTATAACTCAAAGGACTTTTCACAATCTGTTTGTCGGGAGAAAGTAATTGGTAAAGCCACTCTTTTACGATTGTCTTTCCGTTGCTTCCGGTAATTGCAATCACCGGAATATTGAATTGCTTTCGGTGCGAACTTGCCAATTGCTGCAGGGCCGTTAAAGTATCTTTGACTTTTATAAAAACGGCTTCCTTGTATTTATTGCTCTCTTCAAAATCAGTATTTACAAGAAATATGCGAACACCCTTTTCATGAAGCTCATTAATAAACCGGTGGCCGTCATTGTTGGTTGTTTTCAGCGCTATAAACATAACACCATTGGGCTCGGCAAGGGTGCGGCTGTCGATCAACAGCTGCTCTACAGGCATATCTTTTGCGGAGGGGTTTCCTACCGATTCTGCCTTTAGGATAGTAGTAATTTGAGAAATAGTGTATGCCATAACAGGTCAAAGTTACATATTAGTTTTCAGTGGTCAGTAATCGGTTATCAGTTAAGCGCCGAGTATAGTTTATAGTCCATTGCTCTTTTGCCTACCTTTGCCATAATGTTAGGAAAACTTACCGACAGTTTAAATATAGCATCCAAGCTTTCGGCTTATAAAATTTGGAACGGGGGGAAGATACTGTTCAGCTACCATTTGTCGAGGATAACAGGTAGGCCTGCACACATGGGATTGCCTATCAGCATTTCCTTTGAACCCACTACCTCGTGTAACCTCCGTTGTCCCCAATGCCCCAGCGGGCTTAGGGAGTTTACACGAGATACCGGAATGCTGAAGGATGACTTTTTTAAAGAGGTGATAGATGAATTTGCCCCTCATTTGGCTTACCTCACTTTTTATTTTCAGGGAGAACCCTACCTTAATCCTAAGTTTTTGGATATGGTGAAATATGCATCTTCTAAAAGGATTTATACAGCTACTTCAACCAATGCGCATTACCTTACTCCGGAAGTTGCAAAAAAAACGGTAGAATCGGGATTAGATAGGCTGATTATTTCCATTGACGGTACTACCCAGGAAACCTATTCCTCCTATAGGATTGGGGGCAAACTCGATAAGGTGCTGGAGGGTGCAAAAAATGTTGCGGAATGGAGAAGGAAGCTAAAATCTAAAACACCGTATCTTATATTTCAATTTTTAGTGGTAAAAGCCAACGAACACCAGATACCTGAGATAAATGCCTTAGCCAAAGAGATAGGTATAGATGAAGTCCGCCTGAAAACGGTTCAGATATATGATTATGAAAATGGAAATCCGCTAATTCCTGAGCAACAGAAATATTCCAGGTACAAGAAAAATTCCTCCGGCAAATATGTAATAAAGAATGAACTGCTCAATCATTGCTGGCGGATGTGGAACTCCTGTGTAATAACCTGGGATGGCAATGTGGTGCCCTGCTGTTTCGATAAGGATGCATCGCATCCCATGGGCAATATAAAAGACCAATCATTTAAAGAATTGTGGAATAATCAAAAATATCGCAATTTCAGGCAATCATTGTTGCATTCCCGCAAGGGAATAGATATCTGTACAAACTGTACAGAAGGGACAAAAGTTTGGGGTTAAAAAGGGTATAAACTAAAAGCCCTGTCTTGCTTTATGCGAGGCAGGGCTTTTAAGTTTGTTAAATACCCGTTACCTGATCAACTGTAAGAATCCATCTTTCTTATAGGTGGTATTCTGACAAGTACCGGTAATGATGTAATAGTATACACCCGCGGGAGCAGATCCTCCGCCTTCAGTATTTCCATTCCAATATTCTTCCGGATTGGTTGAGCTGAACATTTGCTTGCCCCAACGGTCAAATATAACAATAGACCAAGCTTCCATATTCCTGGTATCAATATAGAATACCTTATCTAACCCTAAGGTTCCTCCGTTGCTTGGAGTAAATACGTTAGGTATCACTAAATTGAAACATGGTACATCAACCGTTATGGTTATTAGTTGTGCTAAGGTACATCCGTTTGAATCCGTTCCAGTTACCGTGTAGGTTGTTGTAGCGGTAGGGGTAGGCGCTGCTCTTACTGAATCGCAAATTGGATTCAAGCAGTCAACAGGTGGTGCCCATGTGTATTTTTTTGAGTTTCCGCTTGCAACCATAGTTACAGAATCAGGCGTAACGGTGTCATTTATGATGCTCAATGTTTGACTGCAGCATGCCGTCAAAGCAGGATAATTTGGTGTTACCAAAGTCGTCTTTGTTGATTTACAACCATTCGAAACAGTCAGGGAATAATCCACTGCCGAGTCAGGCGCTACACATATAGAGCTTGTTGTTTCCCCATCACTCCAGGCATAACTAACCGGATTAAGTGGAGTGCCGGATACAGTAGGCACAATACATACATTTTGCCCTGCACAGAAAATAGGATTGGGAGGGAATGTAATAGTGAGCGGTAATCTTAAATCGACTGCGTATGTGATAGTCGTAGGGCATCCAAGCTTGTTGTATGCCGTTACCGAAAAGGTTGAATCATTGTCAATCAGCCCTGTATAAATAGAGGTAGTGGTTTTGCCATTATCCCATATATAGGTATCAGGGCCAACACTATCACTTACTACAAGAGTGTCTCTAACGCCTCTACATTTCCAATTGGTTCCGGTAATTTGCGGAGTTGGAAGTGGCACTACGGTGACCGTTACAAATTTTTGTATGGAGCCGCAGAAGGTATTAACGGTTGCAGTATATGTAGTTGTTGAAACAGGGATAACAGTTATACTGGAAGAAGTAGCTCCTCCCGGTTCCCATTGATAAGTATTCAAGCCTCCTCCTCCGGAAGTTGTTACGGTGAGGATTGCACTGCCACCCGGACAAACACTGTCTACAGTTGTTCTTGCGGTTCCGGTTAGAGCTGTAATCTCAGGGATAGTTATTGTGGTGGAATCCTTGCATGTACCCGAAGAGGTATACATAGTATAGGTAGTGGTTACAGTTTGAGTTACATGCACCGATTGAGTAGTGCCTCCTCCCGGTTCCCATCTGTATTTTAAGCCGGTATGGCCCTGAAGTGTTAACGTATCTCCTGATCCGGAACAAACACTATCTTTAGTTGGGATAATGGATGCGGATGGGTCAGGTGTAGCTGTTAAAGTGAAAGTTGTACTGCCTGTACAAGCTCCGTTAAATGCATTTACAGTAATAGTTTCTGTGGCAAGCGGTGTAAAGTTAACAGAAGTGCCGGTTGCACCTCCGGGGAGCCATTGATAAGTGAGTCCGCCACTAACATTTAATGTTACCGTACCTCCAATACATACAGAATCTGGCCCGGTTATAACAGGAGCAGGTGTTTGCAGAATTGTCACAGGGAATTGGGCGCTATCGCTGCAATTACCTGCATTAATAGCCTTTATTGTTACCGTATACGTTCCGGCGCTGGTAAACATGTGTCCGGGGTGGGTATGGGTAGATGTATTATGGATGCCTGAGGCAGGGTCTCCAAAGTTCCAATGGTAGCTATGAGCATGTAATGCAGTAGGTGTAAAGAAGGTAGAATCACCTGTACAAAGCGGTGATGCTAAAAATGTAGGAGGACCAACAGATGTGTCAACGGTCACTTTTATCAAGGTATCAATACCGCAACCGTCCCAAAGCTCATGCAGCTTTACTGTATATATTCCGGGAGATGCGTAGGTCCAACTCGTATCTTGGAATGGCAGGTTGGTATAATTGTATATTCCCAAATTATAAAAGTCCCATGAAAATCTTCCTGAATCAATAGGAGTAGAGGTTTGGTAAAATTCCATAGGTTGGCCTACACAAACAGCAGGGGCTGTAAAGCCAGGGTGAGGACGTGAAGAATGTATTTTTCCAATAGTGTCGTAAAGCGTATCGGCACAAGTGGCTCCTGTAACAGGTATGGTTACCAATCTATATACACCGGAACTATCAATCCAAACATTTTGTGCACTATCACTTCCTCTGATACCACTGTAAGCTGAATCAAGAGGGCCGGTCCATCTGTATTTCGAAGATCCGGGAGGGCCTGTAAGTTCAATGGAATCTTGTCCGCAGAAATTAGGAGAAGAGGAGAGAACTTCAGCAGGAGAGCAACCGGCATCTACATAAGCATAACCAAAATGTCCGCCCCAAAGAACAATCGATTACTTCAAAGATAATAGTTACGCACTGTCCGATATAATGTTTTAAAGGTACATTCACAATAGTCCAGTCTTTCCAATAAACGGAATCAGCTTCGGTAGGATACCAAACACCTTTGAATCCATTGGCATGAGCATTTTGTGCAGAAACGGAATATTGTCCGCATGTGGGGATGGTATCTCCATTCTGGTCAAGCACAGCAACACTAAAAAACGGTTGTGCGTAATAAAGGTGACCTCCGGGATTCTCTAGTAAAAGAGCGTACTCGTAGGTTAAATTGGTTGTTGCAGGGCTAACCAGGAAAGTTTCACTTAAAATGGCAGCGCCGGCGCCATTACGGTTACTGTCACCCATCATAACCGAGTGGCCTCCTGATGCCCAGGGAGACACTTCGGGCATAGTATAATGAGAATATGTATTTAAGAAAGGATCAGTAGTAGCGCCTGAAGTAACACGAAGTTGATAATCATGCCCTGTAAAAGGGTCAGGGCCACCAGCTTTTACAACCGGTCCGCAATAGCCCCCTGTGATACTGGTGATATTAAAAGGTCCGGTATTATTATCCGGAGAAGAATTAACGGCATAATATCCGTACCAGCCATCAAATGTGCCATCAGCAAAATTGGTATTATAGCAAGAAGTAAAGCAACTGTCTCCATTAACCCTTATTGGATGCACTGAACTAAATTCACCTACGGAAGTTGGAAATTCTTTTTCTGTTTTTTGGAAATTATGGAAAAGATCAACTATAAAAGATTTTTTTTCTGCTAAATATTCTTTTGCGTTATTGCCGTCAATTTTATTGGCATTAACTTTATCCAGGAAATCAATATGTAAAGAGTCAATGGTATGGCTGTAAAATCTGTTAAAAACACCATATTCTTGCTGGGTGGCTCCTACCTGAATTCTAACCTGCTCCATATTTACGGACCAGAAAGACAAAGTTTTTTCAAGTTGTTCGCCGGGGCTGGCTAATTTCTGTGCCACTATAGTTTCGGGCAAAAATAGTGTCGAAGCTAAAAATAAACCTGCAAAAACTGATTTAATAGTTGTTCTCATGCTTTTAAAATTTAAAGCACAAATATAACGTTTTTGGCTGATAGTAAAACAATTAAGTGTCTATTTTTTTTAAATAGTTATTAGCGGTTGATAATCAGTATTATAGCGGGATGTCCTTTTGCCAAAATTTCACTATTTTTTAAATAAAGCTGCAAAATTATGATGAAACAGGGCAATTGTTTCGATTCCTTTCAGGTAATTAAATACCCCATAATGTTCATTGGGTGAGTGGATGTTATCGGAATTTAAACCAAAACCAAACAATACAGAATCAAGCCCAAGTTCCTTTTTAAATAATGCTACAATAGGAATACTTCCTCCGCTGCGGGTAGGTATAGGTTTTTTACCGAACGATTCCTGCATGGCTTTGCTCGCTGCCATATACCCTGACGAGGTAGTTTCCAGTAATACAGGATCGCCGCCATGCCCTAGGGTAACTTTTACGCTTACCGATGGAGGGGCAATCTTTTCAAAGTGTTTTTTAAACAGGCTAAGTATTTTATCCGGATCCTGATTAGGCACTAAGCGCATGGTAATTTTTGCAAATGCTTTGGATGCGATAACTGTCTTTGAGCCTCCACCCTGGTATCCGCCCCAAATGCCATTCAATTCTACTGTGGGCCGGATGGATGTACGTTCAAGAGTGGTGTATCCTTTTTCGCCTGTAACATCCTTAACGCCTAGATCTTTTTTATAAGCATTCAAATTAAAAGGCGCACTGTTGAGGTCTTTTCTATCTTTAGCCGAAAGCACCTTCACATCTTTATAAAATCCCGGAATGGTGATATGCCCGTTTTCATCTTTTAGGGAGGCAATCATTTCACATAAAATGGTAATCGGATTGGCAACCGCTCCACCATAAACACCTGAATGCAAATCTCTGTTGGGCCCCGTTACTTCTATTTCTACTCCGGCTATTCCCCTTAATCCTACAGTGATGGATGGAATCTTATTGTCAATAATATCGGTATCTGAAATTAGTATCACATCTGCTTCTAATTTCTTTTTGTTCTTCTTCACAAAATCTCCCAGCGAAACAGAACCTACTTCTTCTTCCCCTTCAATTAAAAACTTAATGTTACAGGGAAGTTTACCGATTTTTAAAAGCATTTCCAATGCTTTTACATGCATATAAACTTGTCCTTTATCATCGCAAGACCCCCGGGCATAAATTTTCCCGTCTTTAATAACAGGCTCAAAAGGTGGGGAAGTCCATAAATTAAGCGGATCGGGTGGCTGAACATCGTAGTGGCCGTAAGCAAGGATAGTAGGAAGTTTTTTGTCTACTATCTTTTCACCATAAACGATAGGGTGAAGTTTGGTAGGCACTATCTCCACTTTATCGGCTCCGGCTTTCAGTAAAGAATCTTTCACCCATTGGGATGCCCGCTCTACGTCTTTTTTATATTTTGAATCTGCACTTACAGAAGGGATTCTGAGAAAATCCAACAGTTCAGTAATAAAGCGTTCTTTATTTTTGCTGATATATGCATCAATTTCTTTCATGGCTTTAGTTTTTTAATAGACTGCAAATATGCAATAATTTCAGTTGTCCGTAATTGAGCTATAGGATACACCCTTAATTGATAGGCTATTACTTTTTTATTAAATTTGCAACCTCAAAAAAAAACAGATGAAAAAAGTATTACTTCTATTAGTGTTTTTTGCATTTAGCTGCATAGGTATAATCCATGCACAAGATGATCAAAATTTTTTAGCCGGTGAAAAAGCCTATGATGCCGGTAAATACCAGGTTGCTGCAGATAATTACAGCCTTTATATTAAAACTTTTGAGGACCAGGTTCCGGCATACGTAAAAAATGTGCGGACATATGATACCAGCAATACCTATGAAAGGGCATCGCTGTTTCCTTCCGGCTTTACTATTAATAAGAATTGGGCAGTGGGCTATTATAAGAGAGGCATGGCTAACCTTAATAACAGTGATTTTGTTCAGGCCGGAAAAGATTTTGATATGTCAATTGCAATAGATCCCCAATACGGCCCTCCGTATTATCAAAAGGGAGTATCGGTTAAAGGTAAAGATAAAAAAGAGGCTTGTATTTACTTCAGTAAAGCACTTTCGCTGGGTGATACAATGAAAGCTGTGAAGGGTGCATACCAGGATAATTTCTGCTCGATGTGTGGCGCGGAATTTTTTGCAAAAGGGAAAACCGAGGTTGCGTTAAAGCAATTTCCGGAAGCTTTAAAGAACCTTACACTGGCTGTTGCTTATTGTCACGATTCCGGAAATTATTATGCATATCGGGGAATGGCGTATGAAGGCCTTAACAAGCTTGATTCTGCCATTCAAGACTATACATTTGGCATTATGCGCGATTCTACCAAAAACTATCAAGGGTATTATCATAGGGCACTTACATACGAAAAGAAACAGCAATATAAAGAAGCCTTTAACGATCTTACCAAAGCACTGTATATAAATTCAAAATTTGCCGATGCATATTTGCATCAGGCTGAAGATTGCGAAAGCCTTAGTATGCCTGAAGCAGCTTTATATGATTATCAACAGGTAATTCGCCTGAAACCTACTGTGGGCATTGCCTGGTTTAAAGTGGGCTTGCATAAAAAGGACAACGGAGAAGATGCCTGCTCTTATTTTCAGAAAGCAGCCGACCTGGGTTGCGATGATGCACAATCCTATGCCGACGATTGCAAGAAAGCAGCCGACAAGCGGGCGCTGAAATAAGAATTCCTGTTGAGGCATAATTTATTTTTCTTGTGGGTTCCTCTGTATATGCCTTAATTTGAAGGGATAGCAAGATAGTATAAAAATGGCCCGGAGAAATATATTGTCATTTTCAGTTTTTTTCCGAATAGTCAGAAAAATAGTGTATCTTTGCATTACTTCTTACGAAGATTGTATCTCAATCTGGTAGTGGTTTCAACCATTCAATTCAGTGCCGATTTTACGTTTTTCCTAAAAAGTTAGCTAAGGAAAGCCGCATTGGCACACCTGTAACCAGATAATCAATAGTAATACTATGACATTTAACGACCTAAACCTTATTCCTCCATTGCTCGAGGCTATAAGTAAAGAAGGGTATACGCAACCTACACCTATCCAGGAAAAGGCGATACCTTGTATTTTAGAGGGCAAAGACATCTTCGGATGTGCACAAACAGGAACCGGTAAAACAGCAGCTTTTGCGTTACCACTTCTTCAACTTCTGAATCAAAACAAAAGTGCAGACCGCACCGGTATCAAGGTTCT
>Ga0206873_1324_pt1 | contig 10821 bp, 12 predicted proteins | sample Alteio_BWOrgCont_11_FD_152631 | JGI IMG/M metagenome (GOLD analysis project Ga0206873, IMG submission 152631) | Enriched cells from forest soil in Barre Woods Harvard Forest LTER site, Petersham, Massachusetts, United States -... | ecosystem: Environmental > Terrestrial > Soil > Temperate forest >...
TGAGAATCGCGGGGTCAACTTTGATCGTCCAGACGGCGGCGCGGGCAAAGTCGGCATCGGTCGGCTCCATCGCGACCTTGCGCTTCGGGTTGGGATTGATTTTGGCGAGGAGGGACGCGCCGGCGGGCTGGACCTGGGTGAAGTCCACCGTGATGTGCGGGGGCGCGATGTTGGAGGCGAAATCCTTGCAGATTTTTTGGAAAATGCCGAGGTTGCCGTTGAAGATGAAGCCCGCGGATGTCGCGGCGGCGCCGAGGTTGCCGGTCAAGGGCGGGTAGAGGCCGACGGTGAGGTCGGCGACATCGCGCGAGGCAAGGTGAATTTGGTCGCCGTCGAAGTAGAGCGAGGCAGGCGAGAGGACGAGGGAGTCGTGGCCGAGCAGCGTGGACTGGTAGAAATTGAGGGCGTCGTCGCGGGAAAGAAGGAGGATTTGGGCGGGTTTGGAGCCGGGGTGGTGGAGGATGAAGGAAATGTTGGAAGAAGGATTGACGCTGAAAATTTGGGTGACGGGGAGGCTCTCTATGGCTTTTGCGAATGAGGGTGGTGCCTGTGAGAGGACCCCCTTCAATGCATCGTTCATGCTGGTCTGTGCAGCCTTGGCAAAGAGTGCGTCAATAGTGCCATTGGCGGCTGGATCGAACACAAACTCCGCCGGCACACCCGGCCACGCAAAGAAGACATAGGTATCGGGGTCGTCTTGGCCGACACCAGAGATTTTGGTCAGGAGCTGGGCGGTGGCGTATTCGAGTTTGACGCCATTGATATCGAGGTTGACGGGCCAGATGGTGTAAACGCCGGTGGGGATGGTGGTGGGGTCGCGGGGGACGAGGACGGTGGTGTTGTCGGCGAGCTTGAGGGAGACCTGGAAGTTCTTGTGTTCGTCGAGGGGGACGGTGCGCTGGTAGTTGTTGATGAAGAGGAAGCCGGAGGAGCCGTTGGAGCGGAGGGCCACGCGGGGGGTGGAGGCGTCGGTGCGCGTTTTGGGTTTCTGGTCGGGGAAGTAGGCCGTCATCGGCGCGAGCGTGGAGCCGAAGGTGTTGAGGAAGAGCGCGAGGGTCTTGATGTCGCGGAACGAATCGCGCGTCTGGCCGAATTCGCCGAGCGGGGCCTGGAAGTCGTACGACTTCGCCTCCATGTCGTTGTAGCCGTTCCAGACGGACTGGGTTTCCTGCATGGAGGTCAGGCCGTCGGGGTTGGTGCCGCCGTGATACATGTAGAAGCCGAGGCCGGTAATGCCGGAGCCGAGCTTGACGAGCGCGGCGGCCGTGGAGTCCGCGCCAAACATGACCGGCCGCCGGTGGTAGGCGATGGCCATGCCGCCACCCATCTCGGCGGTGAGGAAGGGGAAGTCCGCGTACTTGGAATTGTAGCGGGGATTTTTGGGTGAGAGGTCGCCCATCACGTTGTCCTCGGCGCGGATATTATCGAAGAAGAAGTTCTGGTTGGGCGGCAGGTCCGTGAGGCTGGCGCTCCAGAACTGCTCGGTGTAGCCGCCAAAGACGGGGAGGAAGCCGGTCGCGGGCACGGCCGCGTTGTCCCAGCCGGTTTCGGAATAGTAGGGGGCGTCAATGCCGGCGGCATGGGCGAGGCCGAGGAGGGTGTTGATGTGCTCGACGCCGCGGCCGGGGCCGTCGCCGGGGTGGTATTCGTTTTCGATCTGCACGCCTATGATGGGGCCGCCGTCCTTCCAGAAGAGGCCCTTGGTTTGCAGGCCAATCTGGTTGTAGAAGGTGGTGACGTGGGCGAGGTAGGCGGGGTCGTTGGTGCGGGTGTTCTTGGGATCCATTTCCTGAAGCAGCCAGTCGGGGAAGCCGCCGTTGCGGACTTCGCCGTGGTCCCAGGGGCCGATGCGGATCCAGACGTAGAGGCCGTGCTTCGCGCAGAGCTGGATGAACGCGCGCAGGTCGCGGTCGCCGGTCCAATTGAACTGGCCCTCGGTTTCCTCGTGGAAAATCCAGAAGATGTAGGTGGAAATGACAGTGATGCCGCCGGCCTTCATCTTGAGGATTTCGGATTCCCACTCGCTGGCGGGGTAGCGGGCGTAGTGGAACTCGCCCATGACGGGGAACCAGGGCTGGCCGTCGAGGGTAAGGTAGCGGGTGTTGGCGCCAAAGGTGTGGCCGGCGGGGTTGCTGCCGCCGATGGGGAAGGGCAGCGCGGCGGGCGCGGGCGGGACGGCGGAGGCGTCAATGGTGATCGGCGCGGATGCAGCCGTGGCCGCCGCAGGCGCGGCGGGCTGGGCGCGGGCGGCGGAGCAGAGCAGCGTGAAAAGTGAAAGGCGAAAAGTGAAAAGGAGGGAGCACATGGAGGGGTGGGGATGGAAGGGCAAGGCGAAGGAGCGAACAACTATTCTGCGTTCGGCTTCCTGGCGAGGTCTTTGCGCAGTTCCTTCAACTCGCGGATGACCTGCCCAAGGCGGGCGTCAATCTGCACGAGCAGGGCGATGAGGAGAAGGATGATAACAATGGAGGTGTTCATGGGGGATGGAGAAGAGTGGAATGGACGACACAGCGGTCGTCTCTCAAGCAAAGTGGTCAGCCTCGACTGCGTTGTCCAACCCACAAGCGCGGGCTAAAGCTCCGCGCCACGAAAAGGCCAATGAGCGGCCGGCGCAGTCACCCCACTGGCGGAATGCCCTTGACCCGAGGGCGGCCCCGCGGCATTTTCAGCCTTTCCCGGATAGATTTTTGGGGCCGTAGCTCAGTTGGAAGAGCGCGACAATCGCACTGTCGAGGTCGTCGGTTCGAGCCCGATCGGCTCCACTTTTTACCGGGAAGGCCAGTCAGGAAACATCGTTCCTTGACTTGGTCCGGATTGTGGGTTATAACCATTGTTATAACAATACTCACCGCATGGTTCTCGCGCTAAAACTCCGCAAGGTCGGCAACTCCGTGGGCCTCGTCCTGCCCAAGGAGGCGCTTGCCCGCCTGCAGGCTGGCGCGGGTGACGCCATTTATCTCACCGAGGGCGGCGACGGCACCCTGCGAATCACGGCGAATGATCCCGAGTTTGGCCGGCAGATGGAGGCGGCCGAGGGCATTATCCGCCGCTACCGCAACACCCTCAAAGAGCTGGCCAAATGAAGGCGCCGCGCTGGGTGCAGCCCACGGTCGTGCTGGCCCTGCAGGAGCGCCTGGTGGCGGAGTTTGGCGGCGAGCCGGGCCTGCGCGACGCCGGGCTGCTGGAGTCCGCGCTGGCGCGCCCGCGCCACCGGTGGGAATACGAAAGCGCGTCGCTATTTGAACTGGCGGCGGCTTATGCCTTCGGCCTGTCGCGCAACCACCCGTTCCTCGACGGCAACAAGCGCATCGCCTTCACCACGGCCATTTTATTTCTGGAACTGAACGGTCTGCGCTTCACTGCCGCCGAAGCCGACGCCGTGGTGCAGACCCTCGCGCTGACGACCGGAGCCTTGGATGAGGCCGGTTACGCGGCGTGGCTGAGGGCGAACGTGCGGAAAGCTTGACGCAGGTGTTAATGGTCAGGGCCAGGAGGTTGATCCCAATTGACTACTTTGGTGGATTGATAATATTTGACCTTATGGTTCAGCCCGAGGTGGAACTCTGTGAAGTTTGCCAGAAAGCACAAGCGACGGTGCATCTTTGCCAGGCCGTGGCGAATCACCCGCAGAAGATGACCAGCCAGGACTATTGCGAAGAATGCTACCGACAGCGCGAGGCGGCAGCGGGGCGCGAAGCGGAGATACTGCCCACGGAGATCGGAGCCTGTTATTACTGTGGGAATCCGGCAAAAATTGGCGGCCCGAACACGGGGCCGGCACTCAAGATCAGAAAGCAAAAGTATCACTGGAAATGCGGACCGTGCTTACAGCTTTATGGCACGCTTTTGAAGATGGAACTGACAGGCAAAGCTGCTGACCTAAGCGAGGCGGAAGCGGAGAACCGGCTGGCGGCCTTAATTAGCCGGGTGGACGACCAAGTCAGACAAATGGTCGGTAAGACATGAAGACGCCCTGTCTGGCACGCTTCAAAAAATGGTCGGGCTGGAGAGATTCGAACTCTCGACCTCTTGCACCCCATGCAAGCGCGCTACCAGGCTACGCTACAGCCCGAAAAATTAACCCTGTTTCGGAAAAGATGACTATTCCGGCTTCCGGGGTGTTTGACGCCGGGGAAACCGAAAGGGTGCGGAGGAAGGGTTGACGCTACAGGCATCCCAAGGCGGGGCAAGCAGAAAAGACGGGCGCGGGCGGGGCGTCCTCGACCCGCCGCTCTTAATCGCTCCTCGCCAACATCCGGTCCCACGCGGGTCACGCGAGGTGCGGCGTCCCCTGCCCGAAAATTCCGTTGCGCGGGGCGCGGCGAAGGGTAGCTTGGCGGTTTGCGCGCGTCGCCCCGGCGGCGCCCGTGCTACTCCTCCACCTCTCTTTACCATGTCCCAACCTCCCGCCCAGGTGAAAACCGCCATCACGCCGACCCGCGCCGACGACTACCCCGAGTGGTACCAGCAGGTCATCAAGGCCGCCGACCTCGCCGAGAACAGCCCCGTGCGCGGCTGCATGGTCATCAAGCCCTGGGGCTACGCGCTGTGGGAAAACATGCAGCGCGCGCTTGACCGCCGCTTCAAGGACACCGGCCACGTCAACGCCTACTTCCCGCTCTTCATCCCGCTCAGCTTTCTGGAAAAGGAGGCCGCCCACGTCGAGGGCTTCGCCAAGGAATGCGCCGTCGTCACGCACTCGCGCCTCGTCGCCGGGCCGGACGGCAAGCTCATCCCCGCCTCGCCGCTGGACGAGCCGCTCATCGTGCGCCCCACCTCCGAGACCATCATCGGCGAGATGTACGCCAAGTGGGTGCAGAGCCACCGCGACCTGCCCATCCTCATCAACCAGTGGGCCAACGTCGTCCGCTGGGAAATGCGCACGCGCCTCTTCCTGCGCACGACCGAGTTCCTCTGGCAGGAGGGCCACACCGCGCACGCCACCGAGGCCGAGGCCATGGAGGAAACGCGCAAGATGCTCGCCGTGTACGCCGACTTTGCGGAGAACCACCTCGCCGTCCCCGTCATCCAGGGCGAGAAGACCGCGGGCGAGCGCTTCCCCGGCGCCGTCAACACCTACTGCATCGAGGCCATGATGCAGGACCGCAAGGCGCTCCAGGCCGGCACGTCCCACTTCCTCGGCCAGAATTTCGCCCAGTCCGCCGGCATCAAGTTCCTCGACGCGCAGGGCAAGCAGGAGTTCGCCTGGACGACCTCGTGGGGCGTGTCCACGCGGCTCATCGGCGGCGTCATCATGGCGCACGCGGACGACGACGGCCTCGTGCTGCCCCCGCGCCTCGCGCCGACGCACGTCGTCATCCTGCCCGTGCTGCACAAGGAGGAGACGCGCGCGAAGGTGCTGGAATATTGCCAGAAGCTCCGCGCCGAGCTGCGCGCCACGCGCTACGCGGATCAGCCGCTCGAGGTCGAGCTCGACACGCGCGACCTGCGCGGCGGCGACAAGGTTTGGCAGTGGGTCAAGAAGGGCGTGCCGCTCATCGTCGAGGTCGGCCCGCGCGACATGGACAAGGACTGCGTGTTCTGGGGCCGCCGCGACAAGGGGCCGAAGAACCGCACCTCCACGCCCCGCGCCGAATTCGTCGCCGGCGTCGCGGGCATTCTCGAGGAAATGCAGCAGGGCCTGCTCGAACGCGCCCGCCAGTTCCGCCGCGACAACACGCGCGTGCTCGACACCAAGGAAGACATTTACGCGTACTTCACCGCGAAAACGCCGGAGAAGCCCGAGATCCACGGCGGCTTCGCGCTCGCGCACTGGAACGGCGACCCGGCCATCGAGGAGCAACTCGGCAAGGACTTGAAGGTGACGATCCGCTGCATCCCGCTCGACACCGAAGGCGAACTCGCGCCCGTGCCCGGCACGTGTCCGTTCACCGGCCAGGTCAGCCCGCGCCGAGTAGTATTGGCGAAGGCGTATTGAGAGGCTGGAAAATTGGCGAAATCTAATTTAAAATTGGTACGTCAAGGTTGGAGGCAAGCCATTTGATTTTGTCTTTTTCGCTTAAAGCTATATTTTCCCCGAGAATTACCTTTATCCCGCGAAAGGAAACAACAGCCCATCGAATAAGTGTATCGGTTTCTTTAACCTCAATTTGGTCCGGTTGAATAACAGCTTCGATTCGAATTTCGTTTTCCTGAGCAAAGCAGTTTTGATCTTTAAGCATCGTGGCAAAATATGAAGGTACCAGAGAGACAGGGCTGCCGTCATTGGCATAGATGACTTTCTTTAATTCAGCTTGGGCGAATGAGCCCGGGATTTCCGCAATGTCTCGCCGTTTTGGAGGAAATTCACATCCGCCACGCCATTCATATTCGAGCATTTCAGTAAGATGTTTAGCGGATGCTTGAAGTTCGCACCGCCTGCCGTTTTCGCCATACTTTTCCCTCATGTGGGCTGAAGGATCGCGAGTCCAAGACATGATGAATCTCCTCGATCGTCGGGCATCAATGCCCATTGCGTGATTTTTGAGGAAATGGCCTTTTACGCCAAGAATCTCTTCCAACTGCCCTTTATGCGGATTTTCAAAACATGCGTCTGGAAGTTTGCCGTCGCGTGGATCACTTTGTTTGTCTTGGCGCATTAAATGGAATGCTTTCCGCTCCATCAGGGCAATTAGATGCTCGGGCTTGATGAAGTGATGCAATATCAATGTTGCTTCAATGTCGAATGGCATGAGATAACCTACAAAATGTAAAACAATCCTAATTCTCATGCAATCAAAAAGGTGTGAGATGGAGGCCGGTGAGTCACGTTAACAGCGGTTTGAACTTGAGAATAACAACCAATCGAATTACTGTGAGTTTGTTGCATGACCACCACCGTTCAGGCAATTTATGAAAACGGTTCCTTGACGCTACCGCAGCCTTTGCTGTTGCCGGATAAAACGCGGGTGCGGGTCACGATCGACGATGAGTCCACTGACGCCACCCATGCGGACTGGCTGAAACTTTCGGAAGAATTGCTTGCCCGCACTTGGGACAACGCGGACGACGACGTCTTTGATGTGCTTGGCAAAGCATAAGGTTGTCCAATTGCCCATGCCCCCGCCCCGCAAAACTCCGCCGTCCGACCGCGACGATTTCGACGACGACGCCTTCGATGGCAGCGATGGCGAGACTGAGGCCACCGTCGAATGCCCCTACTGCGGCGAGGCGGTGGAGATCACCCTCGACCCGGATGGCGGCGCGACGCAGCAATACGTGCAGGACTGCGAAGTCTGCTGCCGCCCCTGGCAGGTCCATGTCTCCTACGATACCGACGGCCACGCCAGCGTCTCCGTCACCGCGCAGGATGATTAGCGGCTGGCGGCGGGATTAATGTTGCGGAGACCGCGCCGGATTCTTGGGATGCTGGCGAGCCCAATGCCGCATCCCGTTCCGCACGATTCGAAAAACCCCTCCGGCCCCGGTGCCGCCTGGCGCGCGGCGGAGGCCGCCGGTGTGGATATGTCCTTGCTGGAGCATTCGCTGCGCTTGAGCATGTGGGAGCGCATGGTCGAGCACCAGCGCGCCTTCGAGCTTGTCCAGACGCTGCAAAGCGCGAAGATCAAGCCCCCATGCAAAACCTGAATGATTTGCTGAAGCGCCTGCACCCCTTCGCCCTGCTTTGCCTGTTGCTAAGCACCCACTCGCTTTTCGCCGCGGACACCGCGCCCGCTCCAACCCCCGCCACTTCCGCGCCATCTTCCGCGACTTCATCTACTCCCGCTCCTTCGACTCCCGCCGCTGCCCCGCCCGCCGCCACCTACGTCGCGGATATGACGCCCGCGTCGCCGGCCGAACTCGCCGGGCTGGCGAAGCTCGCCCAGCTCCCGCCGCTGACGCCTACATCTGACGAAGGCGATTACACCATCGCGCCGCCCTACACCAACGCCACGGAGTTGTTGCCCAGGCCCGACGTGCCGCGGGGCACGATTTATTCGTTCACGATGAACTCGACCGACAGCAAGCTCTACCCCGGCATCAGCAAGTCCGCGCCCGGCACGGTGCCGTACCAGCGCAAGGTGTCGGTTTACGTGCCGAGCCAGTACGTTCCCGGCACGCCCGCGCCGTTCATCGTTTCGCAAGATGCCCAGGGCCTGCGCAACCGCCAGTTGCCCACGATTCTCGACAACCTGATCGCCGACCACCGCCTGCCGGTGATGCTGGCGGTGATGATCGCCTCCGGCGGCAGCGACGCCCAGGGCAGCGAGCGCGGCCTCGAATACGACACCGTCTCGGGCAAGTACGCCGAGTTCATCGAGACAGAAGTGCTGCCGAAAATCGAGCGCGACTACCCGGTCAAGTTCACCAAGGACCCCGATGGCCGCCTGACGATGGGCGGCAGTTCCGGCGGCGCGGCGGCGTTCACGATGGCGTGGTTTCACCCGGAGCTTTATCACCGCGTGCTCACGTACTCGGGTACGTATGTCGATCAGGAATGGCCGCCCAATCCGGCCTCGCCGCACGGAGCCTGGGAGTACCACGCGCACTTCATCCCGCAGACTCCCGCCAAGCCGTTGCGCGTGTGGATGGAAGTGGGCGAAAACGACAACCGCTCCAAGCTGGCCGAGTCCACGTTTCACAACTGGGTGCTGGCCAACCAGCGCATGGCCGCGGCCTTCAAGGCCATGGGCTATCACTACCAGTTTGTGTTCGCGCAGGGCGCGGGACATGTGGACGGCAAGGTCGTCGCGCAAACCCTGCCGGCCGCCCTGCTGTGGGTTTGGCAGGGCTATCCCATCGCACCGGCGAAAGCCGCTCCGACCGCCCCCGCGACTGGCTCTAATCCGACGGCGAAATGAGGTCGGCGTGGGCCGGGCAGGCCCGCGATTGTGACAATTGTGTCACTGCGCGGCAATTCCCTCGCCAGTTCGCGCGGCACCGGTAAAACGACGTTTTCACCCGCGTTGTGCACCACCTCTTTTTCTTTGGCGCGTTGATTGGCCTGGCTGCCTTGCTGGCGGCGCTCGAAGTTCAGATTGAAGGCCCGCATGGCTGGGCCGCCAATTTGCCGACGTGGCGCATCCATAACCGGTTTACCCGTGCGACTCTGTCCGGTCGGCCATTGACCGGCTACCACGTTTTTCTCTTCACGTTTGTCTTCGTGTTCGTCCACTGGCCGTTTTTAAGCGGGCTGGCGAACTGGACGCTCGCGGGCGAGTTGCGCGTGCTGTCCTTCAATTTTCTCTTTTGGGTGTTGGAGGATTTTTTGTGGTTCATCTTCAACCCCGCCTACGGCTGGGCGAAATTTCATCACAGCCATATTTGGTGGCACGAGCCCACCTGGTGGTGGGTGGCTCCGCGCGATTATTGGGTCCTGACGACGCTCGGGCTGGTGCTCTACTACCTGTCTTACCGGCTGGCTTGAGCGGAAGCCAGTTCCCTCTCGCCTTTTTGCCGACGAAGGGAATACACTGCATTTGCAATGCGTGTCGCCCTCGTTACGACGGAAAAAAACCCGCCCGCTTTGCGGCGGTTGCAGGCCCTGGACGTGCGGGCGCAGATCCAGCCGCCCGAGCGCATTCAGATGCTTGAGCGCGACACCACCGACCTCGTATACATGGTGCCTTACGCGTTGCTGGCCTCCACCGGTTGGAGCGAGCACCGCGTGCGTCTCGCCCGCGCCAGCCGCTTTTACGTCGTTTTCGGCGACAAGCTCAACACCCGCGCCATCATGGAAGCCGCCCGCGACGGCGCGCACGACGTGCTCGACCTCAAGGCCGACACGGGCGACCGCTGGATGGACGCGCTGGAAAAGGCCGCGCACGCCCAGGCGTTATGGTGGCAGCTTTACGGCGGGCAGGGCGAAGTGGACCAGCAAAAGCTCGTGGGCCGCTCTGCGTCGATGAAGTCGCTGCGCGAATCCGTCCAGCGGCTCGGCCCGACCAACGCGACCGTGCTCATCCTCGGCGAGTCCGGCACCGGCAAGGAGCGCATCGCCGAGGCCCTGCACGCCGCGGCGGGGCAGGGGCCGTTCGTCCCCATCAATTGCGCGGCGCTGCCGGCGGACTTGCTGGAAAGCGAATTGTTCGGCGCGGAAAAAGGCGCGTACACCGGGGCCGACCGCGCCAAGCAGGGCCTCGTCGAGGAGGCCGCCGGCGGCATGTTGTTCCTCGACGAAATCGGCGAGCTCCCGCTCGCGCTCCAACCCAAGCTTCTGCGCTTTTTGGAAACGCGCATGGCCCGCCGCGTCGGCAGCACCAAGGAATACCGCGCCGACGTCCGCGTCGTCTCCGCCACCAACCGCGACCTGCATCGCGACGCCGAGGCCGGCAGCTTCCGGCTCGATTTGTTCTACCGTTTTGCCGAGGTCATCCTCAACGCCCCGCCCTTGCGCCACCGGCTGGAGGACATTCCCGACCTCGCCCGCGTATTCCTTCTGCACGCGGCGGAGCGTGCCGGAAAAAATTTCGAGAGTCTCGAGCCCGAGCTGGTGCAAAAGTTCCAGCTCTACGACTGGCCCGGCAACGTGCGCGAGCTCAAGCAATCCATTGAGCGGCTGGCCTTCCACTACGACGGCCCGGTCATGCGCGCCGCCTGGTGGGACTTGCCGCCGACGCGCGCCGTCCGCGCCGCCGCGTCCGGGGCTGCGCCCATGGTGCATCCCGGTGGCATGGTCTCATCCGCGCCGGTCGTGGCTCCGGCGTATTCATTTCCCGGATACGCGCCGGGCAGCCTCCCGCCGGGCCGCCGGTCTCGGCTCGCTCTGGCCCGCCGTCTCTTGCAGGAAAACGCCGAGGACCTGACCTGGGTCGCCGCGCAGGTGGGCGTCCATCCGACCACGCTTTACCGCTGGCGCAAGGCGGGCAAGGCCTAGTCTTT
>Ga0206873_1314_pt2 | contig 10791 bp, 7 predicted proteins | sample Alteio_BWOrgCont_11_FD_152631 | JGI IMG/M metagenome (GOLD analysis project Ga0206873, IMG submission 152631) | Enriched cells from forest soil in Barre Woods Harvard Forest LTER site, Petersham, Massachusetts, United States -... | ecosystem: Environmental > Terrestrial > Soil > Temperate forest > O...
TTATTTTTCGGAGAATAAAACAAGGTATAAAGAGTTTGAAAATAAAATCATTCATATAGTAATTGATGAGTATCCTCCTTATGAAGGTAAATCGGCATGGGTATTGGAGCGTTACCAGCGAGATATGATTGCTAAAGGATGGAAGGATTGTAAGCAAGATGATATTATACTTGTCTCTGACGTAGATGAAATTCCCAATCCGGAAACAATACTGGCCTATAAGGATAAACCGGGTGTTTTTGTTTTTCGCCAAAGTATGTATTATTATTTTATGAATTGCCTTAATGTCACCAACGGAAGTAATTACAGGTGGGATGGAACAGTGATGTGCAGATTTAAATACCAGCTTACACCAATGGACTTGCGCAAAATAATTTATATTCAGCCCGGAACTTATATTAAAAAATTCCTTACTCGGATGTATTCTAAATATTTGCTTTTGCGTTGGCAATTAACGCATTTTAAAAAAATAAAATGTATTGAAAACGGCGGATGGCATTTTAGTTATTTGGGTGGTGTACAAATGATTATTAAAAAATTGGAGGCTTTTGCTCATACTGAATATAATAAAGATGAATACAAGGATCCTAAAAAAATAGAAGATGCTTTGAAAAGCGGGAAAGATATTTTTGGCAGAGAGTTCCATTACAAATTTGTCCCACTGGATAATACTTTCCCTGCGTTTATTCTAAACAATAAAGAGAAATACAAACACCTATTAATGGATGTATAAAATATCAGATTTTTCAACGACATGATTGACTTTCTTAAAAAGCATATAAAACGTAAATACCTTCTTGTATTCAAAAAGGTGTACGATATTATTTTTGGTATCCTTTTTCAAATCCTCGATATTGTTCTCTTTCCCGTCACCATAGCATTCTCTTGCTTTTTCAAGGCCAGCAGAAAAAGACGTTTCAGTAATCTTCCTTTAACAAAGAATATTTTATTAAAAGTGGGCGTATACCCCATTATTGACCATTACTATGAGCCGCTTTTTAATCTCAAGCATTTAAAACGCTCTTTAAGGCTTGATCGCAACCTGCCCGGTATAGATTTTAACACTCCTAAGCAATTGGAAATATTGGCGCAATTTAATTATAAGGAAGAGTTATTGAAGTTTCCGATGGAAAAGGTGGATAATAAAATGGAATATTGTTATAATCATGGTCCGTTTGGTCCCGGCGATTCGGAATATTTGTATAATATGATTCGGTTTTTTAAGCCGGGAAAAATTATTGAAATAGGTTCCGGCTCTTCTACCTTAATGGCTATTAATGCCTTAAAGAAAAATAAGGAGGAGGATTCTAAATATATATGTGAACACATTTGTATAGAACCATACGAACATGCTTGGCTTAAAGAATGCAATGTTAAAGTAGTGCGAAGCCTTGTGGAGAATGTAGACAAAGAAATATTTGACACATTAGCGAAAAATGATATTCTGTTTATAGACTCCTCGCATATAATACGTCCCCAGGGAGATGTATTATTTGAATATCTTGAACTATTGCCTATTTTGAATCCAGGCGTTATAGTGCATATCCATGATATTTTTACTCCGAAAGATTATTTGGATGAATGGGTTAAGACAGGTACGCTGTGGAATGAACAATACCTGTTGGAGGCATTTTTATCGGGGAATAAGGAATTTGAAATTATAGGTGCAACTAACTTTTTAGCGCATCATTACAACGACCTTTTTGCGGCTAAATGCCCTGTTTTTAAAATGGGAAAGAATATTGAACCCGGCTCTTTCTGGATAAGAAAGAAATAATTTCTAAATACATTGGCAGGTAGCAAACCCGATATAAGCATAGTAATTGTAAGCTATAATGTGCAGGAATATCTTAGCCATTGTATCGACTCAATTATGGCGCAAAAGGATATTGTTGCTGAAATTATTGTAGTTGATAATAATTCTACAGACAGGACAAGAGACCTGATTGCGTCAAAATATCCGGAAGTAAAACTTATTTACAATTCTGATAATGTTGGATTTTCTGCTGCAAATAACCACGGTATTAAAATAGCTTCGGCAGAATTGATACTATTATTAAATCCGGATACGGAATTGGCTGAAACAAATACATTGCATTATGTAAAGAAATACATGGATGCCGATCTACAAACTGCTATAATGGCTCCAAAACTGCTGAATACAGATGGCTCTTTCCAGCTTTCATTTTGGAGTTTTCACGGTGTTCGAGAATTAGTGCTGGAATTATTTTATTTGCACCGGGTGAAGAAAATAACACCGCCTTCTTCTGCCATTTCTGTTGAGGCAGCATCAGGTGCAGCATTAATTTTCAAGAAATCTTTAGTAGATGAGATTGGAGGATTGGATGAGAATATGTTTTGGACCGAAGACATTGATTTTTGCTACAGAGCAAAGGAATCGGGTAAAAAAGTAATATGGAATCCGGACATAAGAATAATTCATCATGGGGGCAAAAGCTCTCTTGGAAATGAATCGGTTACTATCCCAAACCAGGTAATAAGCAAAATTAAATTTTCCCGGAAACATGATTCCAAACCCGTATTCTATCTTATCAATATTTTATCGCTCTTATTTATTTGCAGCAGGCTTTTGATATTTACCCTGATTTCTTTCATAAATCAAAAATATAATACCAAACGAAAGGCATATTGGGTGACATTAAAAGCCTACTTTAGACTCAATTTTCAAGGGAATAGCAGTATATTAAAATGAAAAAAATTCTAATTCTCGGGGATGCAAATTCTTCCCACATACTGAAATGGGGATTGGGAATTTTATCTAAAGGATACACGGTTACTATATTTTCGCTTACACCCTATTCCGGGGGAATCTTAATGGAAAAAGGCATAGATGTTTGTTCTTCATCCTATGCCGGTAAAGGCAAATTTTTATATCCTTTTGCTATTGATGAATTATGGCAATTGATAAAAGAATATAAACCTGATATTATTCATGCACATTATGCATCAAGCTATGGCCTATTAGGGACACTATCGGGTTTCCATCCTTTTATTATTTCGGTATGGGGCAGTGATGTTTTTGACTTTCCAAAAATAAGCCCGATACATGAATGGATACTTAAATTAAACTTAAAGAAAGCCGATAAAATTTGTTCTACAAGCCACATAATGAAAGAGGAGGCAAGGAAATATACTGATAAAGATATTGCTGTAATTCCCTTTGGAGTAGATTTGAATGTATTTAAGCCTATGCAGGTTCACCATGTTTTTAAAGAAGATTCCATTGTAATAGGAACAATAAAATCTCTCGAAAAAAAATATGGCATAGGATATCTTATTGAGGCATTTGCCATTTTGCATAAACGGATAAAAGGCTATTCGTTGAAGCTGTTAATTGTAGGCAAAGGCAGCCTCGATACAATTTTAAAAGCAAAAGTGAAAGATTTAGGAATTGAAGCCGAAACAGTTTTTACGGGTTTCATACAGCCTGTTGAAATACCGTCGTATCAAAACATGTTAACTATTTCTGTTTTCCCTTCCATAGATAGTAGTGAAAGTTTTGGTGTGGCGGCAGTGGAAGCCATGGCATGTGAAAAACCTGTTATTGTTAGTGGCGTGGGAGGCTTGCCCGAGGTAGTTGAGGATAACGTGACGGGCCTGGTTGTGCCTCCGAAAAATGCAGAAAAACTTGCCGATGCCATAGAGAAATTAGTAAGCGAGGAAGGGTTAAGAAATAAACTTGGCATGCAGGCTAGGCAAAGGGTAGAAAAGCTTTATAATTGGCAAGATAACCTTGATTCCATGATTCGTGTTTATGAGGAAATGCCTGCAAAACAAAAGTAAGCTTACTAAATAAATTATTTTACACGGCGTGGTGATGGCTCAACTTGTCTAATTCAAGGATTGTAGTTTTACCATCCTCGCTTTCTCTGAACATTCGGCTGAACTTCCGGTTGAAAAGTATTTCATCGTAAGTATAGGAAATGCGTTGTTGCACGACGTCAGAAAAAATATCATCAAACCCACGTATCAGGGCGTAAACCTCCACATCCGAATTTTTCATGTCCTCGTGGGTAAAACCATTGAAAGGGCTGTTTTCATCTATGGGGTGCACGACAGTCCAGTTCATAGGCAAGCTCTCCACTCTTTCTCTTTCAAGAGAAAGGGTATAGTACTGGTAGGTTGTTTCTCCATCTTGTTGAAAAGTCATCCCGACATTTACTTTTACTTCTACATCCGTATGTGAATGGTTGTTTTTATAATTTACAAATCGGAACATCAAAGCAGTTTTTCCTTTATAGGGACTTATAAGTGCATGCTCACTAAAAATGAGATAAGCCCTTGGCCGTGCAAACCGCCCATAAATCAAGCCCGTTGCAATAGCCAATGAAAGTAAGCCGGTGAGTGATTCAATGGAAGCTACAATATTTACACCATCTCCAATCGGGTTCACCCGACCATACCCGACAGTAGTAAATGTTTGGGTGCTGAAATAAAAAACTTCCTTGAATTTTACCCATGAAGCGGCTCCTATCATTCCTTGTAACTGATCTGTTCCTATCAACAGATAAACAGAAGTAAAAAGCAGGTTGATGGTTACATAAAATAGTAGAATGACTCCAATAAATTTCCAGCGCGGGATAGTTAGCATCAATTGAAAAATGCTGAACCTGTTTATAAAACCAAGCCCGGTCTTTCGTATGTTATAGCTGCCATCTTTATTTACAAACCGGCTGGTAGCTGTATCGGCTTTGTTACTGAAACCTGTATCGTTATTAGCCTTAAGGTTTGAAATTATTTTTGTTTGATTAGCCATTATATCTTGTCTGTGCTAAATTTTGTAGGTGAGAATTCAATACAAATGTAAGTATCTATATGAAATAGGCCAATGCTATTTCAATTCTTTTTGCTTAAAAATTGTTTATCGTAATTTATATTTTGTTTATCAAGAAATTTGGATTGAAGTGTAAGCCGCCTGATAAATTGTTTATAATCTTTATCTCCGGGATCGCTCCATAATACTTCTGCCAACGCACACATGCGGGGTAGTGCCATATACTCAACATGTGAAAAATCGGGTATATATTCTGTCCATACATTTCCCTGAGCCCCCATGATATAAGCCTTTTCCCAATTTTTTAAATTCTTAGGTCTGGGATTGTAATCATAGACTGCCTCCAGCGGATTATATCCGCCGATAGCCAATGGTTCCAGTTCTCTGTTTTTAGATTGATAGTGATCGAAATAACAAGGCTTGCCCGGTGACATAACTACGTAATGATTTTGTTGTGCTGCAGCAATACCTCCTGAAATTCCTCTCCAACTCATAACAATGGCATCAGGGGCAAGTCCGCCTTCCAGTATTTCATCCCAGCCTACAGCGGTTTTCCCTTTTGTTGCCAGGAAAGCCACTATGCGTTTTACAAAATAACTCTGCAATTCTTCTTCGTTGCCAAGATGTTCATTTTTTATTCTTGCTTGGCATTTTGGGCAGGTTTTCCAACGGTCTTTAGGGCATTCATCTCCTCCAATGTGAATATATTGACCTGGGAAAAGTATGCAAACTTCCGATAAAATATTTTCAAGAAATGCAAAAGTGCTGTCATTGCCTGCGCAATAAACATCGTTGGAAACACCCCATCTGGTAAGTGTTTCAAATGGGCCTCCGGTGCATGAATATTGCGGATAGGCAGCAAGAGCGGCAACGGAATGGCCTGGCATTTCAATTTCAGGAACTATGGTTATGTGTCTTTGTGCCGCATAGGCCACTATTTCTTTAATGTCTTCTTGAGTATAAAATCCGCCATAAGGTTTGCTATCAAATTTATTGCCTGTATCTTTTGGAGTTCCTATTACAGTTTCTTTACGCATGGAAGAAATTTGTGTAAGTAGAGGATACCTTTTTATTTCAATCCTCCACCCCTGGTCGTCGGTAAGGTGCCAGTGAAAAATATTGAATTTATACATAGCCATCAAATCGAGATACTTTTTCACTTCCTCCTTACTAAAAAAATGCCTGCTGCAATCCAGGTGCATGCCTCTCCATTTATATTGCGGGGCATCGGCAATGGCAACAGCCTGAATTCGTAATCGCGGTTGATGTTCGGTAGGTATTAATTGTACAAGCGTTTGTATAGCATAAAAGCACCCAGCACTTGTGGAGGCAGTTATTCGTATTTCATCAGATGAAACATTCAATAAGTACCCCTCGGCAGCTATGGCTGTATCAAAAGGGTTAATGGAAAATATAATGGCTCTTTGGTTATTTTTTATCTTCTTTACGAATGGCAATTTAAGTTCGTAATTCTTATCCAGATATTCAGAAAAATAAGTTGCTTCTTTACAATCATCGTCGGCAATAATAACAACGCTGTCACATAAAATAAAACTACTTTTTAAAACTATAACGGAAGAAGGCTCAGGGACAAGTGGTAATTTATCACCCTTGCCGGCAAAAGCGGAAAGGTGAGTAAAAACCACTCCGGAGAATAAAAGAAATAACTTTTTCATAGCGCTTGGAAGCATATTGTAAAATTCATGTGCAGGTAAAAGTAATCCAGATTCTTTTTAAAAACTTTCAAGCGGACTTTTATTTGTTCACAATTGGATAATATTGCCTTAATGTTAAGGGGCTACTTTCGGCTGTTTAAACCATTTCTATGAAATTATTTGCCGGATTAGCATCAGTAAGTATTGGAATTTTAACCTTATTCAGTTTTTCAGGGTGCAACAATAATCCTGTTATTGATGAATACACTTTTGTAGTTACGGGCGATGATCGCATTGCTGCTAAGGAAGATTCTGCTCATCCCGAGTACAATACGATTAACGAATACCAGGTAAAACGTTTGTTTAAAGAAGTTTCGGAAATGAAGCCCTTGCCTAAAATGTTAATTGTAGATGGAGACCTGGTTTTGGGTTATACTGATGGAGATACTGTAAAACTTGCCAATGAGTTAAAGGCATGGATAAAGCTTTATAAAGAATCTCCATTGGCAAATACGAATGTAAAACTTATTGCTTTTGCGGGCAACCATGAAACTTGTGAGAAAATTGGCTCATCAAGAATTGGCTCTGCTCCTGATGAAAGGACATTCATTCGTGAAATGAAAGATTATATTGCAGGAGATGACGGCCCGCATTATACCGGTTTAAGACCGGGAACGGACAGTCTTATGACTGACCAAAGCAAGCTTAGCTATTCATTTGATTTTGGAGGAGACCATTACGTTATATTAAGCACGGATGCTGTTGATCGCGAAAGCCGCATACCATATCATTGGCTCGAAAAGGATTTGAAAAAAGCCCATGATAATGGAGCAAGGCATATCTTTCTTTTTGGGCATAAACCTGCATGGCCTACCGCACATTTAACCGAAACAGGACTGGATGATTTTCCTGCCAATAGAGATAGTGCATGGGCTGTAATGGAAAAATATAATGCATCTGCATATTTCTGTTCTCACTTTCATATTTGGGATACTGTGCACCCTCACCAGGGTAAAACCTGGGAAGTGGTTTGCGGCAATGCAGGCGCTCCTTGTCCCAAAGATTGGATAGGCCCTTACTATGGATTTACCGTTGTTAAAGTTTATTCAAAGGTTGATATTACAAGTATGGGGCGCGACCTTGATAATGATACCTACACTGCCCCGCGTGATGATAAAGCTACTATGATTCGTGCAAAGCTTACCTTAAACCAGTAAGCGTTATAACTTTTATTTTACCGCAACAATTTAGGGGCTTATGTATGCATTTTTCAATCCTACCGAGGTAACTAAAGCTTAGGTGTCATTAAAGAGGGAACACTCGTACTATTTAAAGAGGCCGTATTCCATTAATAAAATAAGATAGACTCTTTTCACAGGCTCCTTAAAGAAGAGTTTGCAACAAAAAACCCCTTGCTTTTAGCAAGAGGTTTTCATACAGTAATAAATTAGAATACTATTTTATTGTTGATTTCCGATGGAAGGATTTGAAACCGGATAACATCCAAGATCGACACAAGGAGGAGACACATCGGGAGCAAAACCAAGTTTTGGAATAACAACCGATTTGCATGCATTTAAGGGGTATCCTGCCATCATAGTTGTAGTTCCGGCACCAATACAAGGAGAACCGGCAGCAAGATGGAAATTATAACCGGGGCCTCCATTAGAAGATTCATAGTTATTTACCTGCATTAAAGGCATGGTTTCAGGCAAGGGGAAATTTACAAACATAGGGTTGTTTTTTCCACACAGGGTAGTGGCATCGCCTGCATTATAAGCTCCCGAACCGGCTACTCCGTTATAAACATAACCTGTTTCTGCAGGAATAGGAGCAATATAAGCTCCCAGTTTAGTAATACCTCCCGGGTTAGGATAAAACTGGCTTGTAACACTCACAGAATCTCCATAAATAAAATTATTACTGTATTGCATGTTAGATGTTAACGTATCGGCAGCAGGGTTAGCTACTATACGAAATCCAATTCTGCAGTTTACAATGAGGTTGTTGTAGGCACATCCTTCAGCGCCTTGTTCATAGTCAATATCTGAACCTGTTCCCGCACTTGCGTTACGAAAACCACAATTTATGTACGTATTATTATACATGCTCATATTGCATTGAACCGGATTTCCGCCTTTATTAGAAGCCTTAGAGCCATTAGTTGCCAACCCGATATATAAGTTATATGCACAATCGCCAACTCCGCCGCTCTTCACATTGTTGCAGTCTCCTCCCTGGTATCCCATCTTTTCGAATACATTTCTCATAATATCAAACTGACCGGATTGTACCCGAACCGCATCATCAATGCCACCATACATTTTGCAATCTTCCATAATAAAGTTGCCTTGCGCTCGTTGGAAAAAGACACCATAGGATGTACCGTTAGCTTTGGTGCCGTTAACCGGTTCTAGTCTGTGAAAAGGGGCTCCTGTAAACCAAAGCTGGGTCCATTTTAAGAGGCATAATGTACAGGAAGTATCACATTGAATTCCTGACCACCAACCATTACCTCCGTTCCATGCAGGGTCTGTAGATTCAGTTGCAGAGAGTGAATTATTAGGTGTAACGGCACAATCTGTCATAATAACAGGGTTGGTTTGTGTTCCAAGAGATATTAAAACTCCTTTTACGATAATGCAGCTGGTGTCCGTAACGCAAATGTGGACGCCTGCCTGAATTACAATAGTATCTCCTTGTTCAACTTCAATATCACCTACAACCGTATAAGTATTACCGGTCAATAATGTACCATTATAAGCAGTTGGTAAGCTTCCCTGCTTTCCGAGTGTTAGACTTGTAATTCCATTCACAGGAGGAACATAAGCAGGAGAGACGTAATGGTTTTCAATTGTTTTTTTACAGGAGGATAAGGAAAGTCCTGCGACTATAGCTATTGTTCCGGTAAGTAAAAAAAGTTTTTTCATAGGATGGATATTTTGCGAGATTGTCTTGTTTATAATAATGTATAATTTAAAATCTACGTAACAGGTTAAAATTTATATCTGACTCCAAGCCAAAATGTTTGCCCATAGGTTTCTTTTTCTTGGAGGATACTACTTATTAATATGCCGCTCGATTGGTTTGGAATATAATTTGCAGATCCAACATTGTAGTAAGGACTTGTAGGATATTCATATATTTCAAGAGGAGTATTGAGGATATTGGTTACTTTACCAAAGAGAGCTAATTTCAGTTTTTTAGATAATCTTTTCTCAAATGAAAGATCTAATCTTTCCTGTGGGAGCTGCCATAAATCGAGGCCGTAAAGAGGTGAGGCAGCGAAAATCAATTTGCCGGTATAAACCCCTGCAATAATAATCTTAAGCCCTATTTTTGCATCATCATAAATCACAGATAGGTTTGCAAGGTTGTCAGCCTGTCCTTGCAGAGGGCGGGTTTCATCCTTGGTTTCAACCGACTGGCCTCCACCAACAGGGTAGTAGTATTCATCGGGAACAGTGGTTTGTGATTTTGTATAGGTATAATTTCCCGAAACGGCAAAATTTTTATTAAAATAATACATAAACTGTAATTCAAATCCATAGTCGGTAGCTTTATTGGTATCATTTGTGGGCTCTAAATATTGAGAAGATGTTTTATATCTTAGTAATTCATATTCAATCGGATCAATTAAATTTTTGTAAAACACACCGGCTAATAGTTGGTCATTAGGATTAGGGAAAAACTGATAGCGTAAATCATAATTTTGAGCCTGTGTATGTAATAAATAAGGGTTCCCTTCGGTAGTAAAATAATCGCCGGGAATATCTATTGGCATCAGTTCATTAAAGTTTGGACGAGCTATTGAAGAAAAGTAACTTGCACTTATGGCTTGCTTATCGGTAAGTTTAAATTTGATTTGTCCACTTGGCAAATAGTCTATATAATGAATAGTCCCATTATCCGCAGCAACGTTTATTGGAAGTTGCGTATTAAAGGCCATCAAGGTATTTTCTCCTCTTAGACCTCCCATTACTTCTACTTTTGGTCCGACATTAAAATTTACCATTCCATATACGCCGGTAATATCTTCCTGCACAGTATAATTATTTGCACTTGTCTGGCTACCTGTTTCAGTACCTGAAATAGCCCAAAGAGCATCTGAAAGATTAGTGGGAGTGTAGGGTGTATTTGCCCCAGCTACAGTAGGGCTTAAAGAATAATCCTCATATTCATCTACCCTGCCTTTATCACGATTCATAGCACCTACCTTAAATTTCACATCCTGTCCGAATATGGATGTTTTATAAGTAATGTTAGCGTATCCGCTATAATCGCGGTCGTTATTTTGCCACCATCTTCCACTCCACGCATTATAATCAAATGCGGTGGAAC
>Ga0206873_1328_pt1 | contig 10640 bp, 8 predicted proteins | sample Alteio_BWOrgCont_11_FD_152631 | JGI IMG/M metagenome (GOLD analysis project Ga0206873, IMG submission 152631) | Enriched cells from forest soil in Barre Woods Harvard Forest LTER site, Petersham, Massachusetts, United States -... | ecosystem: Environmental > Terrestrial > Soil > Temperate forest > O...
GAATCGTTATTAGGAACACATATTACTAATTTTCCTCTCTTTTTCAAGCACGCTATATTTGCATTCAGAAAGCCTTCTACAGCAGATATATGTTCTAATACCTGAAAGGAGCATACCAGATCAAATTGTTCTTTATTTTTCTTACTGAAGTCTTCAACTGTAGCATTAATTAGTTTTATGCTTTCCGTCTCGAAAATGGAACTTTCATTTAACTCCAACCCAATGGAATTTACCCCTTCAATTTCACTCGCCTTTTTTAAAAAGGAACCTTTGCCTGAACCCACCTCTAATACTTTATTTCCGGGATGAATTAATTTAAGACATACCTCATGCTCCCACTTCCAGGGCATATAATACCAGGGATATTGTTGCAGATGAATATAAAAATCGCTATCGCCAGCAACATTAAATGGATAATAAAAACGATAGCCGGAATCTTTGCACTTATATATTTCAATATACTTTAAATGTCCATAATATTTTTCCACATCAAGATTAAATGATTCCCGATATGCTTTTATTAGCGTTGAGGTTTTTATTCTCTTTTCAAGAATGACTTCACCATTGCTATTCAGAGGGCTTTTCATTGGTTTTATTTATTCCAAATGCCAAAAGCATTCTTATTAATAATTTTGTAATACTGAATAGGCACTAACACACTACCGGGCAACAAACAGATTGTAGTGCCCAGAATAACACCTTTAACACCCAAATACTTTGCAAGTAAAATAGAGATGGGAATGTTAACCAATGCACCAACAACACATAAGATTAATTGTATTTGAATTTTTCCGGTACCATTAATAAAAAAAGTGAATGGGGTTATAAAAATACATATCATCCAATATACTCCCATAAATATAGATAGTGAGATTGGAACTTGAATTTTACTTCCTACCCAATAATGGTATACAAAGTTTGATATGAATACCATTCCAATAATTAAAAAAAAGAAAGGAACGGTGAGTCTGATTAAGTTTCTCATTGAATTCTTTATCCAAGGCAGGTCTTGTTTGGTATATGCATCAGTAATGCCCGACCAATAAGGAGAAATAATAATTGAAAATACCATATTGGTTACACTAAAATATTTATAAGCAATATTATAAGGAACCACCATTTCCGGTCCAAATAATTGAGTAATGATCATATTATCTGTTGAAAACAAAACAAGTACCGAAATTTGAATAAGAAAAAACCTCAACCCCAAATTCATTATATTTTTAGCATACGAAAATTTAACAAATTTAAACGAAGGCGCGTAATACTTATACTCACGGGTGTAAAACCATACACTTGAAACAAGAAGTAAAATTACAGGTGACATACCCAATGCTAAACCCAAATAAATCAAATTTCCCTGGGTTGTTTTAGTTAATACAAAAATAACCAGCAGGGATAAAATACTGCCTATCAAGTCAAAAAAAGCTGCTTTAGCGGGCCTTTGGTCGGCTATTATAATAGTGCTAATCAACCGTAAAACAAATTGAAGGCAAAAAAAGACAAATACTATTAAGGCCAACGTACTTAATTCGGATGCCATTTCAGGTGGTGTATTTAATATTACAGCCCAATTTAAAAATGGATTAACTAAAGCAAATACTATCAATACCCCTATAATAACAATGGTAAGTATAGCATAGGTGGTACTCAAATATATTCTCGCAAGTTCTTTTTCCCCTAAAGCAAGCGCTTCTGCAAACTTATTTCGCAGTCCATTGCCGAAACCAATATCAAAAAAACTAAACCATGCAATAATTGAACTTAATGTAAGCCAAATACCATAACGGGTTGGATTTACTTAATGTATTGTTAGTGGCACCAGAAGCAGGCTTACTGAAATACTAAGCCCTTTTATAAGAAATGAAGCAACAATATTTTTTTTAGCAAGGATAGTTCTGCTATGGCCTTGCGTGAAAAATGAATTAATCCTTAACCGTATATTTCTTAGCATACTATTTTATCCTGATACTTAAAATACCCCCAAGATTTAAATTGAATCAACAGGGGTTTTAGTTTTTTGTTGCAATTTGAATATATTTTATTATGCTATTTTAACTGTTTTCATTTTTAATAAAGGTATAATCAAACATTACTTTATGAATAATTTGATACCCTTTCTTTTTTAATAGCTTAATACTCTCTCTTGTCCTCGATTTTGGTATTTCATCAAAAAAATCATGATATTCAACGCAAATTTGTCGGACATCCAAGTTATTCTCAATAACATCTTCAATAACTCCGTATTCAAAACCCTCAATATCTATCTTTAAAATATCGATATGCTTGTGCCCTAATTCTTTCATAATTGTACTTATACTTTTACAAGCAAATTGTACAACACTTGTTTGTATGTCAGCATCTCTTCTTACCCTAAAAGACCCTTCTTCAGAATCGCCCGGTGCCGAAAACTCAACAATGGAATCTATTTTGTTTAATCCAATTTTAGAGTAATGAATTAACGGATCCTGGTTAGACGGTTTTGACATTGTTTTAATACCCGTTTCCGAGGGGTCATATACATATATATTACATTTAAATCTATTGACCAGTGCCAGTTCGAAGGAAATTTCTCCTCCAACACCGCCGGAATATATAATTGAACTTTCTCCAAGATTCTTGGTATCAATGTACCTGTTACCGAATTTGCCTTTTGATTTTATTGATTTACAAAAAAAAGAGTCGTATATTTTTCTTCCTTTTCTTCTTAATTTAATAAATTTAAACATACTTTGTTTTTTACTTATTACCGCATCTTTTTTTTCAATCCTATCACTATATCATTCAATAGGTTATTTCCTTCATCATTTTCCTCATAGTATCCATAGTTATGTCCATACCCTCCCCCGTTTATTATTCCATTAAAAATTATATTAAGTTTTTTAAATTTGTTATACTTATATAAATTGTCTACAAGCTCTATCTTTTCTTTTGGTGTAAAATTCTGGCGTACAACAAACAAAGTAGCATCAGCTTGTTTTTCTAAAATCTGGGCATCTGTTACGATACCAATGGGTGGTGCGTCTATAATAATATGGTCAAAGCGAGTTCTTAAATCGGCAAATAACTTGTCAATACGTCCATTTAAAAGCAATTCAACCGGATTGGGGGGTTTAGCACCGCAACCTATTACAAATAAGTTTTCTTGACCCGGTACAGGCCGAATAATTTCATCTAACTCTGAACGCCCTGTTAAATAACTACTGAGCCCGTTTACCGATTCCAAATTCAGGCCCATCGTTAATTTAGGTTTGCGCATATCAAACTCCAGGAACAAAGTCTTTTTACCGGCCATGGCGAGACTGGCGCTCAAATTCACCGAAATGAATGTTTTACCTTCGTCACTTATGCTTGAAGTAAAGAGTATGCTCTGAACAGGAACATCCGTTCCGGTTGATAAAAATGAAAGGTTTGTGCGTACCGCACGTATTTGTTCCGCAAAAACACTACGATTAGTATCCTTAACAAAAGGTTTTTCATGGTCTGTCCACGATACTTCACCCAGTATCGGCGTCTTGGTATATTTCTCAATATCTTTTCTACTTTTAACTTTATCATTAAAAAGGTCAATCACAAAAATAATTATAAGCGGAATTAATAATCCTATCAACGCAAATATTAAATAAGTGGTTGAATGAATTGGCTCCACAGGCCCTATACTACTATGTGAAGGATTAATGGTACGGCTGTCAGAAATGGCGGAAGCTAATGATATTTCGGTTTCTTCCTTAGTTTGAAGCAAATAGTCGAAGAGGTTGTTTTTAATGGCTTCTTCCCGGCTAATATCACTAAGGGACCTTTCTTTACCGGGAATGGCCCTTACTTCTTCCTCCAGGTGAAGGTTCTGAATTTGTAATTGAAGAGAGGCGTGGTTAAGGTTTTGACGTATGTTTTCTACATTCTCAAGAATATCTTTTTTTAATCTTAAAGCCTGCGCATCTATAGCTAAAACCAAGGGGTTATCCGGCCTGATAAGTCTTGTATAGTTTTCCTTTTGCTTTTCAAGCTCTGCCAGTTGTCTTATAAGCTCTATAAGAGTAGGGTCGTTAAGGCCGGTATTAAGGCCCGATAGCCCGGAAATAGTACTCGGTACCGTGCCTTGCGTAGTATCCCTGCTTTTCACATATTCCTCAATGTTATCCAAAACACTTTGCTCTACCTTTACCTGGTTTAATTGTATATCATTTTCCTGCAGGCTATTAACAAACACTTTTCCTTCTTCCCCAATATCTGTAATACCTTCCTTCGATTTGAATTGTTCTACATTATTTTCAACATTTCCCAAATCCGCAGCAAGCAGCTTTAACCGATTCTCAATAAATGCAAGTGTATTTGCTGCTTCCTTGTTCTTATCTTCAAGTGCAGCTTCATTATATGCATCAATAAGATGATTTATGATGTCCATTCCCTTTTGGGGAACCGGATCTTTTATTGTCAAATCAAGCACGGTAGACAGGCTACTGGATGGCTTTATCTCTATTCTATTAACAAGGTCTTCTGCTGCAGAATTTACAGGTTCAATGTCAACATATAATTCTTTTATCTCGGGACTCTTGTTTGTTAGTGTAATTTTTAAAATGCCGTATGGGGTTGCTATTAATTCGTTCAACGGATAACTTTTCCCATTAATCAAAATAGTTTGACCTCCTGAAATAGTTATCTTAATTGGCTCTTTATAGGTTAAACTTGTCTCTACTTCCAACTGAAGATTAATAGGGCTTTTATCATATAACTCAACATTGCGCGAACGGGTTTTTGTTTCATAATAGACGTTGAGATTAAGGTCTTTAACCACCTTTTCCATCAATGTATATGATTTTAGTATCTGTATTTCGTTATCTACAACTTTATTAGATGCAAACATACTTTTCAGTATTTGGTCGTTCGCATTAGATTGTTTCTCCTCTTTGAGAAGTATGCTGGCCTGAATTTTATAGAGAGGTGTTTTTATTTTGAGGTAAACAAAAGCACAGGCAAGAGTTATTACAAGAGAAACGACAAACCACTTCCAGTAAGAAAGGTATTTATATACCACTTCTTTTAAATTAAATGGCTCCTGCGTTTCTTCTTCGAATATATTTTTTTCACCTGGTGTATTCATGGTACCCTTTATTTCACTTTCTATTTTTTCCCATTACCTTTTTTCACTTTACACATATCTATGTTCAATCTATTCCGATGGAATTACACAATACCTATTTTTACTTAACAGTAGGATAAATAATAAGAATCAACAAGGTAAGTGCACTTATAACAATTGGAGCCACTTGCAGAAAACCACTGGTGTTGATCAATCTGCCCTTTGATGGTTCGGCATAAATAATATCATTGGGCCTCAGATAGTAATATGGAGATTCGAAAAAATCTCTTTTAGTAAGATCAACCCTGGCAAACTCTCTTTTTCCACCTTCCTCGCGAATCACTAATATATTTTTCCTTTTGCCATATATAGTCAGATCACCCGCAAGGCTTAATGCTTCAGGGAGGGTGATCCTTTCATTTGCAATAATATATACCGAAGGGCGTGCAACCTCACCCAGGACTGATATCTTGAAATTTACAATTCTTACGCTCACCGTTGGCTGTACTAAGTATTGATTTAGTTTTTTTGTGATAGTATCTGCAGCTTCTCCACTACTAAGCCCTCCTAACATTATTTTACCGGCTAGTGGTAGCGTAACGCCTCCGTCTGCTGCCACCAAAAAACCGACAGGAGCCGCTAATTCGTTGGATGTATTACCGGCTTGCTCTGTAGGAAAAACATTAAACATTGCATTTGCTTCCTGGCTCAAGCTATATACCCTTATATTAAGAATGTCTCCCGGCTGTATCTTTGATGTAAATTTTTCCTTTATATTGAGAGTTGCAGTATCGGAACTTTGATTTACCGGTTGGAAATAGGTTATTTCTTTCCGGGTAAGGCATGATGTGAAAAGTATGGAAATCAAAAGTATTCTGATTCTATTATTCATTTTCATTAACGGGGTAACTATCTGTAGAGGTTTAAGTCTCAATTAAATGCAAATATAGTAATTGAGGGAGGTTTGTAGGATACAAGGGCAAAATTTAACCCTATTTAACTAAAGGTTCGCTTATGTTTTATTCATCTCATAAATGACATTTTGGGGGTATACCATATAAAAAACAAAAAATGAAATAATTTACTGATAATTTTAGCCAATAATGAACACTCTTACGAAATATTCCCCTTTTTGTTTCCTTTTTACCTTTTTACATTATAATTCTATGGGCAAAGCCGGGGAATATGTCCCGTTAGATGCCTTAAAAAGGGAGTCAATCAGTACCAAGAGTAATCGGAATATGGGTATAAAAAAAATAATACCTTCGCATACCAATTTCAATATAGTTCAAAAGCAGGTTTTTTCGGGTAAAACCGCTATTATTTAATTAGTTTATGCAATGATATATAGATATTATTTGTTTCTGCTTCTTATTATTTACCCGGCTTTGTCTTTTAGTCAATCGAAAACACACTTTGACTCAAATTTCTCTGCAATTATGGAGTTTCCTCCACCCGAAGCTAATCTTGACAGGGATTTTCTGCTGCCTTACCAACAGCCTTTAAATGATAAGAACTGCACCACTTTTACTACCACAAATTATGGGGCTGATTACAATAAGTCTATTCCAAAGTCCGATAGCCTCTCCTATCGCGATTATATATTCAGAAATAATGGTGATATGTTCCATTTTAACTCCTTTAAAGGCAATATTTATCCGCTTTTTGGGGGAGAAATTGGCAATGATAGTTATGCGTCAAAAAAGGTATTCGACTATTTTGGAGGCCTGCACACAGATGGAATTATAGGGAATAAATTTTCTTACTCGGCAAACTATATCGGCGGATACTTGAATGGCCCTTCCTATTTAGATTCTATTATAAAGACGACCCGGGTTATTCCCGGTTTAGGGTATGCATACCCTCATGGTACAACCGTTACCGGATATTCCTACCAATATTGGGATGGTTACATTTCTTATTACCCAAATAATATATTCAATTTTCAGCTTGGACAAGGAAAGCAGTTTTGGGGAGACGGGTATCGTTCGCTTTTATTATCCGATGCCTCAAACAGCTATCCCTACTTCAAAATTACTACCAATATATGGCACATACAGTATACCAACCTCTATACTATAATGCAGGATGTGGAGCCCACCGGAACAGGTACAAATTTTCCCCTTAAATATATTGCCGCACATTTTTTAAGCTGGAATATTTCAAAACGGCTCAATTGCAGTTTATTTGAAGTAGTTATATGGCATGGTAATGAGGGAGATTCCTCCTACCGCAGTTTTGACCCCTCCTACCTAAATCCAATCATTTTTTATCGCCCTATTGAGTTTTCATTGGGCTCACCGGATAATGAACTTGTAGGTGCAACCTTCAAACTAAAAGTAGCAAGAAACGGGCAGTTTTATGGCCAGGTATTAATCGATGATTTTACCCTACACAATACGCTTTCTCACGATGGATTTTGGGCAAGCAAACAGGGCCTTCAATTTGGATTCAAGGAATTCAATCTTTTTCATGCAAAGAATATATCCTTCCAAACCGAAATTGATTATGTGCGTCCATATACTTATTCTGAAAGTACGCCGAATGACAATTACTCCAATTATGGCCAGCCTCTCGCCGACCCTATGGGGGCTAATTTTATTGAATCCGCCTCTTTTCTTACCTGGTTTTATAAGAACCTGATCATTCAAGGCAGTTTAGATGTTTATCGTGTAGGCCTTGATCCTAGCACCGGAAAACTTGATCCCAATACAGGGCAATATTTTGATTACGGCCAAAATATTTTTCGTTCGTATGATCTGGTAGACTTCCAAAGTAATATATACGGGAACTATGCAGGACAGGGAGTCTCCACCTATTTAGGTACAGCAGGGTTACGCTTTGCTTATATCATATCTCCAAAAATGCATCTGAAAGCTGAATTGGGAATTAACGACAGATATGAAAAAGAAGGAACAACCACTACAAACTCACCCTATATTTATTTTGGAGTAAAAACATCCTTAGGTAACCTTTACAGTGATTTTTAGGCATTTTTTTTACCCCTAAAAATCGTAATACGTATTTCCCAGAGAAGTGCGGAACCCTAAATAAAAGAGCATAGTCACAGGGCTTTTATAGGAAATGGAAGACTCGGTTAGTTCGCGATAAGTAAGCCCCATTACAATATTCATATTAGTATGCGGGTTCATCAGGTAGCTTATATGTCCGTCGGCATAATTCAATAGCCCTTTTATACCCTGTTCCATTGTAATTGCCGAATTACTCTTGGTAAGAAGCGTATCGGAAAGTAAAAGGTTACTGCCATTATTTGCATTTAAAGCATCTTCTCCTATCACTGCATAATTTACCTGCAAATGCAAAGCAAAGCGTTTTGCTAAATGAACATTCATCGAAACTATCAATTCTTTGAAATTAGCACCTAAAGGATCGGCCAGGGCCTGATTATAATTGGTATAGTTTTGAGCAGCACTAATATTGGTATAGGTATATGGCCTTACCTGATTGTATTCTATTAAAAGTTCGCCCAAGTGGTTGTAGTATTTAAGTCCGGCCTGGAAACCCGTTTTATCCTGAATATTCTGCAAAGGCCCGATATCATTAACCACAACCTGGCCATAGGCCATTATATTACGGGTTATTTTATATTTAATGGTTGAACCTAAAAGTACATTATTATTATTATCCAGGCCATACTGCAATGCATTTACTCCAATTACAGGATCAACGTAATTAAGATTATATGATTGCTTATTGGTTATGTCATTTGAAGCTTGCCAGATAAGCCCCTGGAAAAGCCCCCATTCAAGCCTATTGGTAATATTCCAACTCAGGTATTGAAAACTTGCGGCTTTTCGTTGCAATAATCCTTCTGCATTACCTGTCGAAACAGCATTATCACTATAGTTTACAAAAAGAGAATACATATTGGTGTATTGGAACCTTCCAAAGGTTGATGTCATCTTGAAATAGGGATAGTCGAAACTATTATCGGAAAGCAGCAAGGAACGGTAACCATCCCCTATAAAATTCTTTCCTTGCCCCAATTGAAAGTTAAAATGGGAGGATGGGGTAAAAGACATGTAAGATTCAGCAATGTCGAAATCATATCCATTGGAATAAAATGAACTTCCGGTTTGAGAATTTAACAGTTTTGCCCTGCCTTGCCCGGGAATTACACTGGCAGTCTGTATAAAATTATCGACATAATAAGGAAAGGTAGCTTGGGTTTCATAGAATGAAGATGAAAATGAAAATTTATTTCCTATGCTTCCCTGTAATAAAAACCCTCTTGTATTTTGGCTCATTTTCCTGGTTGAATCACCCCTATCGTCAGAAACCTGGAAGTTGAAAAGCGGATCAATGGTACACCGGAATTTTTTGGCGGTATCGTAAATAATAAAAAGGTTTTCAGTATATATTTTCCTGTATAACCAAGACCGTTTTTCTTTAGGAACAGGGTTCATAACCATCCGCTTCAATGAATCATAGGGCATATCCGGGTCATAATATTCAAGCGGTGCCTGAAACTGCACTAATGGTTTAAAACCCGTATGGATAGATGCATTTGGATCATTCAGCGCCTGGTCATAATAGGATGAATATTCCTGGTTAAGGAATTGTGTTTGCTGCTGGGCCTTGATAAATGAACATGAAAGCAGTAGCGCTGCAAAAAGAATACTATTTAATTTTGGCAGAGTAACCGACAAATGGAATGAACTTTTGTTATTGCCTGATCGGGGGTTTTGTCGCATCTGTTATGAAATCTGAACAAATGTAGCTATTTTGAATTAATGAGCTTTAAATTGCCTGCCTGAGAGTAAAACACCATTATCACAATAGCAATATATTTGCTTTTGTATCTTTATCTTCGCAAATCAGCCTACATTCAAATAACTTACAACATGAATAAAATCCTTTCTATCCTGCTATGCATTGGCTTGAACCAACTTGCATTTTCTCAAACCATAACCAAAAGGGCAATAGAAACTAAAAATGCGCCTGCCCCTATTGGTCCATATAGCCAGGCCATACAGGCAGGCAATATATTATTCGTATCAGGGCAGATAGCCAAAGACCCTGCTACCGGCACATTGAAGAATGCCAGCATAACAGAAGAGGTTACACAGGTAATGAATAATATTAAGGCCATTCTGGAAGCCGCGGGATTAAGTGTAGATGATATTGCAAAAACCACTATTTACCTTACAGATATGAATGACTTTAAGCAGGTAAACGAAATATATGGTTCATACTTCAAAAATCCTTATCCCGCGCGTGAAACGGTGCAAGTTTCAAACCTGCCCGCAGGAGCCAAAGTAGAAATATCGGTTATGGCTGTGGTAAAGTAATGTGACTATTTACAGCCCACTTACTATCAATAGGCATTACATCTTGCCTTCTCTTCTCATTATCTCCTCTGCTTCTTCCCTGGTATCTATATATTTCATGCTGGCTGTTAATCGTACATTATTAAGCCTGCTGGCTCTGTCCATTTCCTCAGGTAGCTTCTTTAAAAAAATACCAAGCATTTTATTCAATATGCTTGTATTGCCCTTTTCTATTTTCATCAGGGCTTTCTGAATCAATCCGTCTGTGA
>Ga0206873_1325_pt2 | contig 10608 bp, 8 predicted proteins | sample Alteio_BWOrgCont_11_FD_152631 | JGI IMG/M metagenome (GOLD analysis project Ga0206873, IMG submission 152631) | Enriched cells from forest soil in Barre Woods Harvard Forest LTER site, Petersham, Massachusetts, United States -... | ecosystem: Environmental > Terrestrial > Soil > Temperate forest > O...
AGATGGAAAAAATCGGAATCGGCTTCGCCGAGCATTTCCGTGCGTTCCTCTTCGCGGCGGGGTTCATGGAGCGGGAGCAGCAGATTGCGGCCCTGGGTGAACGCGGCCAACAGCGCGACGACGGGCAGACAGCCCCGCTCATGGGCCGCGAGAAACATGCGGGCGTAGCGCGGATGGACCGGAAAGGCGGCCATGCGCCGGCCCAGAGCTGTGGCGGCGCCCGTGTCGTCGAGGGCGCCGAGGTCGCGCAGGAGCGTGCGGGCGCGGGCGAGGGCGGCGGCGGGGGGCGGCTCCAGCCAGTTTAGTGTATCCAAATCATGGATACCGCCGGCGGCCAGGGCGAGGACGCTTTCGGCGAGGTCCACGCGCTGGATTTCCGGGGTGTCGCGCGGCGGGCGGTGGGCGTGCTCGCGTTCGCCCCAGAGGCGCAGGACGTGGCCGGGAGCGGTGCGGCCGGCGCGGCCGGCGCGCTGGTCGGCGGCGGCCTGGGAGATATTTTCCACCAGGAGGGTATCGATGCCGCGGCGCGGGTCGAAGCGGGCGATGCGGGCCAGGCCCGCGTCGATGACCAGGCGCACGCCGTCGATGGTCAGGGAGGTTTCGGCGACATTGGTGGAGACGATGATTTTGCGGCGGCCGGGCGGGGCGGGGGCGATGGCGCGATCCTGTTCGGCAGGGGGCAATTCGCCGTGCAGGGGCAGGCGCAGGCAATCACGCGCGGCGGGTATGCCTTCGAGCGCGGCGAGAGTGCGGTGGATTTCGAAAGCACCCGGCATGAACACGAGGCAGTCGCCCTCGGGGTGGGCTTCGAGCAGGCGGCCACAGTGCCACGCGGCCTGTTCCCACGCGGGACGGTCCGTCACGGCGCGGGCGTTGGCGGAATATTCCAGGGCAATCGGAAACATCCGTCCCTCGCACGCGAGCAATTCGCAGGGCTGAAGCCACGCGCACAGGCCGGCGGTGTCGAGCGTGGCGGACATCACGACAAGGAGGAGGTCGGGCCGGGTGGTTTCCTGGGCGCGGCGGGCGAGCGCGAGGGAGAGGTCGCCGGTGAGGTGGCGCTCATGGAATTCGTCGAAGACAATGGCGGAAACCCCGCGCAGGGTGGGGTCGGAGAGGAATTGGCGCAGCAAAATGCCCTCGGTGACAAAGCGGATGCGCGTGCGCGCGGAGACCACGCGGTCGAAGCGGATGTGGAAGCCCACTTCACCACCGAGTGGGGAGCCGCGCTCCTCGGCCACGCGCTTGGCCAGCAGGCGGGCGGCCAGCCGCCGCGGTTGCAGCACCACGACTTCGCCCGCGGGAGCGAGGCCTTCGTCGAGCAGCATTTGCGGAATCTGGGTGGACTTGCCCGAGCCGGTGGGTGCCTGCACTACTATCCGGCGCACGCGCCCGGCGGCGGCGGTGAGCGCGGGGCGGAGTTGCTGAATGGGCAGGGCGGCGGGGTCCATGAAAGGTGGAAACTCAGGGGATTAGGCACGGATTCCCCTTAGGGAAAGACTTTTAATGCCTTAGCCGTGGCAGAGAATGGAGGGGGATTTCACCAAAAGTCCAAAAAAGGTGTATAATTGACCTCTTGAACGCTATCGCAGAGACCCGCTGGGTGGAAGGTTTGTTGGGCGCCAAAAGCTGGCTGCCCGGCTGGTTGTTGCAGGCTGGACTGCGGCTCTATCTGGAGGCCGATTACCAACTCGAGGTCAGCAGCGGCACCTTAAGCACGATCGCCGCGCCGGAAACCGCGGCGCTGGCCGAGATGAGCCGGGAGTTGATGAGCGTGCATTACGACATGCCGCTGCCGCTGTTCACCCACATGCTGGGGCCGACGATGAAGTATTCCATGGCGCTGTGGAGCAACGGCGCGACCACGCTGGAGGAGGCCCAGCGCGACATGCTGGAGGATGTTTGCCGCAAGGCGGGGGTGCGCGATGGCGACACGGTCTTGGATTTGGGGTGCGGTTTCGGCAGCCTGGCGGCGCATGTGCTGCGCACATTTCCGCACGCACGCGTCACGGGTCTGACACTCAGCCGCACGCAGGCGGATTATTTGCGCCAATGCCAGGCGCAGCCGGGCCATGCGCTGAACACGCCGCGCTTCGAATTGGTCGAGGGCGATTTTAATGAAGTGGATTTCCCGGAGCGTTTCGACCGCGTGCTCAGCCTGGGCGTGTTCGAGCATGTTTCGAACCTGACCGGCGCGCTGGCGAAGGTGCGGCGCTTTCTGCGTCCGGCGGGGGCGCTCTTCCTGCATTATATCGTGTACCTGCAGGCGCGCCCCGGCGAGATGCCGCCGCGGCAAAACGCCTTCATCCAGCGGCATGTTTTCCCGGGCGCGCGGGTGTATGCCTTCACCGAACTGGAACGGCACCAGGAGAATTGCGCGCTCCTGTCCTCGTGGTACTTGCCGGGCACGAATTACGAACGCACGCTGGAGCGCTGGCTGGGGAATTTCTTGCGGCACCGCGCGGCCATTGCACGGGAGGCCGGGCTGGACGAGCGCACGCTGCGCGTCTGGGAGCTGTACTTGCGCACCTGTGCCGCGAATTTCGCGGCGGGCGGCGGGTGGGCGTTCGGGAACGGCCAGTATTTGCTCAGCGGGCGCTGAGGGATCTCATTGCGCTTGACGATAGCATGATGACGATGCATGATGTCGTCAATGAGAACCATTGTTGATCTCCGGCCCGACCAAGTGAAGCGGCTGGGCCAATTGTGTGCACAGGCCAGGATTTCCCGGGCGGAAGCAGTCCGGCGCGGGGTGGATCTGCTGATTCTGCAGGAGGCAAAGCCCGCGGGGGAAAACGCCTTCGGCTTGTGGAAGCACAAGCGGTTCAACGCCCGGCAGCGGGTCGAGCGCCAGCGGGCGGAATGGGACCGGCGATGAAGGCGGTCTTCGACAGCGATGTGCTGATTGACTACCTGCAGGGGCTGGGGAAGGCCCGTGCCGAGCTCGCCCGTTACACCATCAAGCAGGTCAGCATCATTTCCTGGATGGAGATACTGGCTGGCGCCGACACGCCGGAAGAGCAATCCGCCTGCCGGGCCTTTTTGGACGGATTTATCGTGCAGCCCGTGACGGCGGAAGTGGCGGAGGAAGCGGTGCGAATCCGGCAGCGCGCCCGCATTCGCTTGCCCGACGCCATTGTTTGGGCCACCGCGCGCACGGAGGGTGCTTTGCTGGTGACGCGCAATACGAAGGATTTTCCCAAGGGCGATCCGGGCGTGCGGGTGCCTTATCGGGTTGGCTGATGCGCCATGCGGCGAAGTAAGGCGCTACATCCCCGAGCGTTTGACTTCAGCGGTGTGGCGGACGTCCTCGCCCTTGAGGAGGAAGATGACTTCCTCGGCGATGTTGGTGGCGTGGTCGGCGACGCGCTCGAGGGACTTGGAGATGAAGATGAGCTCGATGGCCGCGTGGGAGACCTCGGGGTTCAGCGAAATTTTGTCGGTGAGCTGGACGTAGTTTTCGCGGTTGAGGTCGTCAACTTCCTTGTCGCGGCGGGGGACAGTGTGGGCCTTGTCGACGTTTTCGGTAATGAAGGAGTCCATGGCGTCGCGCAGGAGTTCGAGGGCGAGGTCGGCCATGCGGGGGATGTGGTTGAAATCGTCGATCTTCCCCTTTTCGGCGAGTTTGCGGGCGCGCTTGGCGATGGAGGTGGCTTCGTCACCGGCGCGTTCGAGTTCGTGGCTGGCCTTCATGGCCACGGTGATCAGGCGCACGTCGGAGGCGACGGGGCCGCGCAGGGTGATGTAGCGGATGCATTCGGCGTCGATGAGGATTTCGAGGCGGTCGATCTCGTCGTCGAGGGCGATGACCTGCCCGGCGGTGGCGACGTCCTCGGAGAGGAGGGCCTGGGCGGCGAGGCGGACGGAATCAATGGTCCGTTCGCCCATCAGGATGAGATGCTTGCGCAGGTCTTCGAGCTCGTGGTGAAAATAGCGTTTCATGAAAATCGATTCAAAATGAAAAATTTAAAATAAAAGACGGCTGCGGGTCCGATTTAGCCGAAGCGGCCCGAGACGTAGGCTTCGGTTTGGGGATCCTTGGGATTCATGAAAATTTGTTCCGTTTCACCGTATTCGACGAGCTTGCCCATGTACATGAAGGCGGTCTTGTTGGAGACGCGGGCGGCCTGTTGCATGTTGTGGGTGACGATGACGATGGTGTAATCGCGGCTCAGTTCGTGGATGAGTTCCTCGACTTTGCCGGTGGCGATGGGATCAAGGGCGGAGCAGGGCTCGTCCATGAGGAGAATTTCCGGACGGTTGGCGATGGCGCGGGCGATGCAAAGGCGCTGTTGCTGGCCGCCGGAGAGGCTGGTGCCGGGGCGGTGCAGGTGGTCCTTCACTTCGTCCCAGAGCGCGGCCATGCGGAGGGATTCCTCGAGGCGGCGGTTGAGAAAGACTTTGTCGCGCACGCCGTTGAGGCGGAGGCCGACGAGGACGTTTTCGGCGATGGTGAGGGTGGGGAAGGGGTTGGATTTCTGAAAAATCATGCCGACGCGGCGGCGGACAACCGTGGGGTCGATGCCGGGGCCGTAGAGGTCGTCGCCAAGAATCCGGATCGAGCCGGTATGGCGGGCGCCGGGGGTGAGTTCATGCATGCGGTTGAGCGAGCGCAGGAGGGTGGACTTGCCGCAGCCGCTGGGGCCGATGATCGCGGTCACGCTGTGCGCGGTGATTTGCAGCGAGACGTTTTTAATCGCCTGATGCGCGCCGTAAAAAATGGAGAGGTCCTGAATGTCGAAGGCGATTTGCGGCGGACCGGCCGTAGTGGCGGGCGCGGAAGGGGGGACGACGGCCATGGGCTTCATGGTCGGGACCGGTGTGGGTGCGGCGACTGCATCAACGGCGGGCTTGTCTCGATCGCTCATGGTGGAGGGCGTTATGGAAATAACCTGATTCATGGTGGAAAGGCGAGCAGCAACGGCTCAGGCTTTTTTGCGGCGGCCGGCGATGATGCGGACGGAGGCGCTGAGCAAAAAGACGATGCCGATGAGCACGAGGGCCCCCGCCCAGGCCTGGCGATTCTGGTCGGGGAAGGGCGAGATGGCGTAGTAATAAATTTGGATGGGCAGGGCGGCGATGGGTTCCTTGAGGCTGTTGTTCCAATTCGGGTTGCCGAGGGCGGTGAAAAGAATGGGAGCGGTTTCGCCGGCGATGCGGCCGAGCGCGAGTAGCACGCCGGTGACAAGGCCCTTGAACGCGGTGCGCAAGACAATGTGGACGGTGATTTTCCAGCGCGGGATGCCGAGGGCGAGGCCGGCTTCGCGGTAGGCGCCGGGGACCAGGACGAGGACTTCCTCCGTCGTGCGCAGAACCAGCGGAATCATGATGAAGGCCAGGGCCACGCCGCCGGCGAAGGCGGAGTAGCCATGCATGGGCACCACCACGAGAGTGTAGCCGACCATGCCCCAGACGATGGAGGGCACGCCGTTGAGGACGTCGGCCGCGAAGCGGACAAAGCCGTTGGTTTTTTCGCCGCCATATTCGGAAAGAAAGATGCCGCCGAGCAGGCCGACGGGCACCCCCAGCACGAGGGCAATGACCATCAACTCGAGGGTGCCGACAATGGCATTGGCCATGCCGCCCCCGCTGCCTTCGGGATCGGCGTTGGGCAACTGGGTGAAGAAAGCCCAATTGAGGGAACTGAACCCCATTTTCAGCAGGTAAAAAAGCACCAGCACGAGAGGCATGACCACCATGACCGCGCAGAAGACCGCCAGGCCGCTCATGCAGTGGCTCTTGGCTTTGCGGTATTGATCGTAGGTGGCGGACATGGGCGGCGGCGAAATGGAAAATGGAAGATGAAAAATGGAAGAGGGGAGAAAGACGAAGATACGAGACGGGCGGGCTGAAGATTAGGCGCGGCGGGTGCCGGGGGTTTCAATGGACTTGATGAGGATCAGCGCGCCGATGTTGACCACGATCGTCACGCCGACGAGGACCAGGCCGATTTCGAAAAGCACGCTGCGCTGCAGGTCGTCCGAGGCTTCGCCGAATTGGTTGGCGATGACGCTGGCGAGCGTCCAGCCCGGTTGCAGGAGCGAGGCATGGATCTTCGGGCTGTTGCCCACGACCATGGTGACGGCCATCGTTTCACCAAGGGCGCGGCCCAGGCCCAGCACCGCCGCGCCGAGAAGGCCGCGGCGGGCGTAGCTGAGTACGGCGATGCGGGTCACTTCCCAGCGGGTGGCGCCGAGGCCGTAGGCGGCTTCGCGCTGGAGGTCGGGCACCGCGCGCAGGATTTCGCGGGAAACGGAAGTGACGATGGGCAGAATCATGATGGCGACGATGATGCCCGCGGACATGATGCAGGAGCCGGAGCCTTCAATCGGGCCGCCGAAAATCGGAATGCTGCCGAAATGTTTGTTGAGCCAGGTATAGGGATGGTCATGCAGCCAGGGCATCAGCACAAACAAGCCCCAGAGGCCCCAGATGACGCTGGGCACGGCCGCCAGCATTTCGATGACGGACGTGAGCGGCTGGCGCATCCAGAGAGGCGCCAGATCGGTCAGAAAAATGGCGGTGCCGATGCTGAGGGGCACGGCGATAAGCAACGCGATGGCGGCGGAAACGACCGTGCCAAAAATGAATGGCAGGGCGCCGAAGTTTTCCGTGACCGGGTTCCATTGCTGGCTGGTGAGGAACGACCAGCCATAGGTGTGGATCGCCAGCCACGCGCCTTCGACCAGCACATAGGCGGCGCAAACAAAACAGACGCCCAGAATCACCACCGAGAGCATCGTCATGCCCTCAAAAATGCGATTGCCCCAGCGGTTGGGCGCGGGCAGATCGGCGGCCGTGGCGGGCAAGGCTTGAGCGGTGGATTTCATCACGAGTGAATCAAAACCCGGCGGAAAGGATGGGACTTTCCGCCGGGTGATGGATCAGAATCGAGCCGGAGTCGGGAAGCGAAGACTTAGTTCTTAATCGTGTCAACGGCGGCCAGAACGCGGGTGACGACAGCCGGCGGGATGGGCGCGTAGTTGAGCTTCGCGGCCATGGCCTGGGCGGACGGGTCCGTGTAGATCCACTTGATGAAGGCGACGAGCTTGGTGCCCTTGACCGGATCCTTCGACTGCTGGGGAACCAGCAGCCAGGTGACGCCGGAGATCGGGTACGAGGCGTCGCCGGGAGCGTTGACGTACGAGAAGCGGAAGTCGGCCGGGATGGTGGCCGTGGCCAGCGCGGTGCTGACGCCGCCGAGCGAGGCTGTGATGTAGTTGCCCGCGGCGTTCTTGACGTCGGCGAAGGAGATTTTGTTGGAGAGAGCGTAGATCAACTCGACGTAGCCAATGCCGCCTGTCGTCTTTTGCACCTGAGCCGAGACGCCCGCGCTGCCTTGCTGGCCGACGCCGCCGGGCCAGGCCACGGAGGTCTTCTTGCCCACGGTGCTCTGCCACGCCGGGCTGACGTTGGACAGATAGTCGGTGAAGATATAGGTGGTGCCGCTGCCGTCGGAGCGGTGAACCGTGGAGATGTCGAGGTCGGGCAGCGTCACGCCGGGGTTCTGGGCAACAATCGCCGGGTCATTCCACTTGGTGATGTTGCCGAGGAAGATGTTGGCGAGGGTGGGGCCGTCGAGCTTGAGACCGGTGACGCCCGGGACGTTATAAATGATGACCACCGCGCCGGCCACGACGGGCAGGTGCAGAATGGGGGTCGGAGCGCTTTTGAGCTGGGCGTCGGACATGGGCCCATCCGAGCCGGCGAAGTCCACTGTCCCATCGAGGATGTTTTTCTGGCCCGTGCCCGAGCCGCCACCGGCGTAATTGATTTTAACCGTGGGGTCGACGCTGGTGCTATAGGTGGACGCCCATTTGTCCATGACGGGTTTTACGAAAGTTGAACCAGAGCCGGTGAGGGCAACGGTGTCAGCGGCGTGGCCGGTGAGCGTGAGCAAGCCTACGAGCAGGCTGGAGATAAGGAGCTTTTTCATCATGGGAATACAGTAGTGATGTTAGGGAGTTCGCAGCGGGGAAGCATCCCTGCCGGCGATGTGGCCCATATTAGGGAGACATTGTGACAATTCCGTGTCGGAATTGTGAACATCCGGGCAATTTAAGCCCAATTTCGCAAAAAAACCGCTGCGTCAGAATAAACTAGCTGTTGCTGGCCGTCTCGGATGGCGTGGTGGAGGCGATTGGCGGCGAATTAGGTTCAGTCCCTATATCATCCACGGGAGGCATCTCCGCCGCAGGCTGGGCCGTTTCGTCGGTTTCCACTGCGGCGGCGGCTTCGGCCGGTTCAGCCAAATCTGCGACTTCGGCGGCATTTTTGGCTTCGCCGTGCAAGTCCACCAGTTCGCCGAGGGAATGGAAGAAGCTCTGGAAGTCGGTCAGGTCGGCCAGATCGCCGACGACGCGGTCAAAGAGCGTGCGTTTCTCGGCCTTGAGGCGCTGGATGCGTTCCTCAATGGTGCCTGCGGTAATCATGCGGTACACAAAGACCGTGCGGTCCTGGCCGAGGCGGTGGACGCGGTCGATGGCCTGTTCTTCGACGGCGGGATTCCACCACGGGTCGAGCAGGAAGACGTAATCGGCCGCATGCAAAGTAATGCCGGTGCCGCCCGCGCGCAGGCTCACGAGCATGACGCCCGCGCCCGCGGTGGTCTGGAAACTTTCCACCGGCTTCTGGCGGTCGAGCGTCTGGCCGGTCAGTTCCCACAACTGCACGCCGGGGAAGCGCATTTCCAGCAGCGTGCGCGTGCGGCGCAGGAGCGAGACAAATTGCGAAAAGATGACGACCTTGTGGCCCCCGGCGAGGACTTCCTCCAGCCGCTCGGCGAGCATGGTGAGTTTGCCGCTGTGCTCGACGTCGCAGGACATCCACGGCAGCAGGGCCGGGTCGCAGCAGGCCTGGCGCAGGCGGGTGAGCAGCGTGAGCAGCGTGAGCGGGCGTTCGCGCGCGGCGGCGGCGAGGTCCTGGCCGAGGGCGCCCACGCCTTCGCGGGCCAGCCGGGCGTATTCGACGCGCTGGATGTCACTGAGCGGGCAGGCCAGTTCCATTTCGACTTTGTTGGGCAGTTCGCGGGCGACTTCGCGCTTGGTGCGCCGCAGCAGGAAGGGCGTGATTTGCTTGCGCAGGCGGTCGCGCTGGCCGACGGGGTCGTTCTGCCATTCCGTTTCAAACGCGCGGCGCGGACCCAGCAGGCCGGGCATGAGGTAGCGGTAAAGCGTCCACAAATCCAGCGGGCGGTTTTCCAAAGGCGTGCCGGTCAGGGCGATGCGGTGGCGCGCGCGCAGGGTCAGGCAGGCCTGAGTGGCCTTGGCCTCGGGGTTTTTGATGAATTGCGCCTCGTCGAGCACGGCGTAGCCGAATTCGACCTTGTCCAAAATCGCCTTGTGGCGGCGCAACTGGGTGTAGCTCGCGAGCCAGAGGGCGGCCCCATGGTGGTGCGCGAAATCGTGGCCGGCTTTGAGCACTTCGACCTTGTATTCGGGGAAAAAGCGTGCGACTTCCTGCTTCCACACCGGCACCACGCTGGCCGGGCAGACAATGAGGTTGGGCCGCTCGCCCGAGGGGCGGATGGCGAAAAGACTCAGTACCTGCAAGGTTTTGCCCAAGCCCATTTCATCCGCGAGCAGGCCATGGCAACCGCATTCGCACAAATGGCGCAGCCATTTTACGCCTTGGGCTTGGTAGGGCCGCAGGAACGGCGGCAGGCCGTCCACCGACCAATCCGGCTTGAAAAGCGCGTCGCGCCAGGCCTGCAATTCGGGGCTGACCTGCACCCGCCGTGTCTCGCGGGCAAACAGCGACAAAAGCATGTAATTCGGCAGGCCGCCGGACAAACGCCGGTCGAGCACGCGCTGCCAGTCCGTCAGCAGTTCCGCCTGATCCTCGGGCAGGCGCACGAGGCCGCGCCCGGGCAGAAAACTGGTGCCCGAGCCGCGCCGCAGCAGGCGGCGGGCCTCCTCGGGCGTAAGCCATTCGTCGCCCACGCGCAGGTCCCAGTGGAAGGCGAGGCGCCCGCGGCCCTTGGCTACCGCGCGGCCGGTCAGTTCCGTTTCACGCAGGCCGCGGGTCAGGGCGCGCACGGCGGAATCCACTTCGACGGTGAAATGGGTCTGCCAGTTCTTCAATTCCTGCTGCAAAAACCCCGGCGCCCGGTCCCATTCACTCATCACATAGCAGCCATGCGCGCCGTCGAAATGGAAACCCGCACGGCGCGCCAGGCTGGCCAGGCGGATGAGCTTCTCGCGCTCAGGGCCGGCCAGTTCCGCGCCTTCGGCGGGCTTGCCCAGGGCGGGTTGGCGGTCGCCGGAGCCGTTGGTCGCCCAAAAGGCTTCGCAGGCCAGGCCGGTGTCGTTGACCCCCAGCGCGAGCAGCAGCGCGCGAGCGGGTCGGGCGGCCGCCGGGATGGGCGAGGAGGTATTCGCCGTGGAAAGCGTGGGTACGGTATGGGCGGGAGTATGGCCGTTGCCGGCGGCGACGCGGCGGCGGTCCGGCGGCAGCGGCGAGGCTTCCTCGGCCACTAATTCCTCGATTTCGTACAGGCCGGCCACCGCCAAGGCGTGGCCTTCCTCTTCACCGGCGGCGGACGCGCGCACATGCAGCCGGCCCTCGGGCCATTCGAGCACCACGTAGGATTCCTGCTCTCCGGCCCGC
>Ga0206873_1329_pt1 | contig 10579 bp, 7 predicted proteins | sample Alteio_BWOrgCont_11_FD_152631 | JGI IMG/M metagenome (GOLD analysis project Ga0206873, IMG submission 152631) | Enriched cells from forest soil in Barre Woods Harvard Forest LTER site, Petersham, Massachusetts, United States -... | ecosystem: Environmental > Terrestrial > Soil > Temperate forest > O...
TACATACTTTTCTTTTACCTTGGACTTTTAATTGTGCAGATAAGAATTGTGGACAGGATAAAAAGGATTCAAGCTGCATGATAAAGGCTTTTTTAAAAAAATACATCGGATTTTTTCTTTTTGCAGGACTCCTTCTTGTTGGATTGAATACCTATAAGAGTTACGGAGTTTCTTGGGATGAAGCGGACGAAAGAAACCTGGGAAATGCAACCTATAATTATCTTTTCCACGGACAGGATTCCATAAAATATTGCAGCAATAAGATATATGGAGTTGCATTTGAATTACCATTGACTGTAATTGAAAAGACGCTTCATCTGCAAGATATCAGGGATGTTTATTTGATGCGCCACCTTATGACGCATCTTTTCTTTTTACTTGGTGCTCTGGCATTTTTTTTGTTGATTGACTATCTCTATCATAATAAGCTATTGGCGACTATCGGATTTTTACTTCTTACCATAAACCCTCTCATTTACGCGCATTCCTTTTTCAATTCAAAGGATATTCCTTTTCTTTCCATGTTCATTATAAGTTTTTTAGCAACGGCAGTTGCTTTTAATAAAAACAATTTAAAGTGGTACATAATACTTGGAATTACCTGCGCCCTCCTGATGAATATGCGCATCATGGGAGTGTTGCTGATCGTTTGTATTTGGATATTTTTTGGATTGGATTATTGGGCAGTAAAGCACGATAAAGAAGCAAAGAAAAAAATCGTTCGGTATCTTCTTATTTTCACTTGCACATCATTTGGACTCTTGCTTATTACCTGGCCTTATTTGTATTCAAACCCCGGCCAGAATTTTATTGATGCCTTTAAAAAGCTGTCCCAGTGGTCCTGGGATGGAGATGTCTTGTTTTGGGGAACCGTCTACCGCAGCAAACATTTACCGATGTACTATGCCATTTCATGGTTCTGCATCTCTAATCCCATTACCTATCTTGGGCTTGGCTTTTTGGGTATTATATATTTTATAATAAGATTTATTAAAACACCCAAGCAGTTTATCTTTGATAAAGCATTGCGGAACCAAGCGCTTTTTGTTTTTTGTTTTGTGGAGCCTTTGCTTGCGGTTATTGCGTTCCATTCCGTAATATTTGATGCCTGGAGGCATTTGTATTTCATATATCCGCCTTTTATACTTGCCGGAATATATGGATTGAATTATTTATTTAAAACCAAATTAAAATGGCCAGTACTGATTATAGTTATTACCAGTATTGGATATACAGGGCTCTTCATGGTTTCAAATTTTCCTCATGAAAATGTGTACTTTAATGAATTTGTAAATAAAGATCCGGAGTCTCTCCGAAAGAATTTTGAATTGGACTATTGGGGAAATTCGTATAAGCAGGCGCTTGAATACATTGCGGAGCACGACACTTCTAAAATTATTAATGTGCAGGTAATGGGGCTTGTGGGAAAGGAAAATACCTGGCTTTTAAAACCGGAGGTCAGAAAGCGAATTCACATTACAGCAGACTCAGAAGCAGCAAAAGCGACCTGGTTTGCCAGCTATTACAGAGGGCATCCGGATGATTATGAATTTCAGAACCGGGAAGTGTTTTATATTAAGGTACTCAACAGCAGAATAATGAGTGTCTTTAAAATGAAATAATTATTAATGGTTTACTCTGTTAGGGAAAGGCGGTACAGGGGGTACATCTTTTTCCTGTGTTTTCAAATCCTCCAAAATAACTTCAAGGGCTTTGTTTAGCTGGTCGTCAATGCCATTATATTGATGAGCGGGATCATTTTCCAAAATAATATCAGGGTCAACGCCATGCCCTTCAATTACCCAATTTCCTTCCGGAGAATACGGCCCGAACTCAGGCTTCTCTAAATAACCTCCATCTAAAAATGGCAATGAAGCATTTATTCCAACTACCCCGCCCCAAGAGCGCTTCCCAATAATAGTACCCAGCTTATTCTTACGGAAACGGTAAGGAAAAATATCGCCGTCAGATGCCGAATATTGATTAATGAGTAATACTTTAGGGCCTATGTTCATTTCGGGAGATGCCGCGCCAACCGTATTTCTCGACATTTCGAAAAATACCAGTTGTCTCGCTAAGCGATCGGTAACTAATGGAGAAACGAAACCACCTCCATTGCCACGATCGTCAATAATTAGCGCTTTTTTATTTATCTGCGGGTAAAATAATTTAAAGAACTGGTTTAACCCCGCTTCACCCATATCGGGAATATAAATGTAGCCCACTTTACCATGGGAAACAGAATCAACATAAGCAATATTATGCTGAATCCAATTGTAGTAATAAAGATTTGATTCATCCGCAACAGGCACTACAATAATCTTTCGGCTGCCTTCGGCAGAAGCCTTGCTATTTATTGTGAGCTCTACTTGCTTATCGGCCATATTCACTAACGATGAATAAATATCAACCATAGTATTAGTTGCCGTGCCGTTTATGGCAATGATATAATCTCCTTCTTTTACATTTAAGCCTATTTCTGTTAGTGGCGAACGATAGGCCGGATCCCAATTAGCTCCTTTCAATATTTTTTTAATCTGGTAATATCCCGTTATTCCATCTTTTGCAAGTTGAGCTCCGAGCAGACCCATTTGTATTTTTTTTACTTCCGGTATATCGCCACCGCCCACATATGTGTGCCCGCTGCTAAGCTCGCCAATCATTTGGCTTATGATATAGGTCAAATCCTGGCGGATGTTTACACACTTTACAAGCGGTTGATATTTATCGTGCATCGCTTTCCAATCTGCTCCGTTCATGGTGGGCGAGAAAAAGAAATCGCGCATCTGCCTCCAGCATTCATCATACATTTGCTGCCACTCCTGGTGGTGGTCAACTACTACTTTCATGTTTGATAGGTCAACATTTTTCTGCCCGGTAATAGGCATAGTGGGCATATCAATAACAGCATAGTTTTTTTCTTTTACCACCAACATCTTTTTTTCATCAGCCGAAACCTGGAAATCATCAAACTGACCAAGAATGGTTTCTTTTTTATCTTTCAACGAAAAATAAATCAACGATGTTGCTTTATCAAAGTGCGAACGTTTTTCATAATAGATATCATTGGCATTGGCATAAAGTGTACCATAGTTGGAAGCATCTATGGGCATTGCAATCAGCCTATCGGCAAGGCCATCCAGATCAATCTTTATATCATTATTAGGTTTTGCAGGATTTGAAGCCGGTTTAAGAATTTTTGCAGATGCTTTTGCCGAAGGAGAATTTGTATCTTTTTTCATATTCACCTCATCATCCTTGGGTGCAAATGGCGAAGGTGTTTCTTTCGATAAGGTAATAAGATATATTTTAGCCATATCTTTATATCCCGCATTAAAATCAGCATCGCTGAATATCGGGTTATAATCGCGGTTTGAAATGAAAAGTAAATATTTCCCGTCTCTGCTGAAGGTAGGATTGAATGATGTATACCAGCCATCGGTTGCTTCTGTTTTACTTTTCACCTCCAAGTTATAAAGAATAATTTTTTGCTGACTGTAAAGTTCAGGGCGGCTGTAGGCTATCCATTTGCTGTCGGGACTCCAGTTATAATCAAAAAATTCGCCCACGTTAGAAGTGTCTATAACAGTTTGCTTTTTAGTTTCCACATCTACATAAACGAGGCGCAGTTTCCGGTCGTTCCATAGTATCTTTTTTCCATCGGGCGACCATTTGAAATCAAATTTATAATTATCACCATTATCGGTCATGCGTTTCGGCGTGCCTTCTCCATTTTGTGCCGTTATGTAAATCTCATCTTCGCCGCTTGCATCACTTATGTAAGCAATCCATTTCCCATCAGGGCTCCAGTGTGCGCTGCGCTCATGTACAGTTGATGTTTTATCCAAATCACGTGTTACACCTGTAGTAGCGGGCAGGGTCCATACATCACCCCTGCCTACAATGGCAAGGCGGTTTCCGTCGGGTGCAAGGTCATACGACTCAATATATTTGGAAGCATCTACCAGTTCGGAACGGCTATATATATTATCATCAAATAGCTGTACATGAATTTGGGTTACCTGTTCAGTTGCCAAATCCATTTTCCACAAATACCCTGCACGTTCCCATACAATGGCATTATTGCCCAGCGAAGGAAACAGAATATCAAAATCGTTGTAGTTGGTAACCTTGCGTGTTTGTTTGGTAGTAACATCATAGCAAAATAAATTCATGGTATGATCGCGGTCCGATAAAAAATAAATCTTGTTTCCGCTCCACATGGGTTCAATACTCTGATTGGTATCATTGGTAATATCGGTTACTTTCTTCGAGTCGAAATCATAAATCCATACATCATCAGCCATTCCGGCATGATAGTATTTCCGTGCCCGGAACTGACGAAAGATGCGGTTGTATGCCAATTGCTTTCCATCGGGGCTGTATGAACAAAAGCCACCGGTGGGCAAGGGTAGTTGCTCCGACAAACCTCCATTTGTATCGGCTATATATAGTTGTCCTACAAAAGCATTAAACGACTCACATCTGGAACGGTATACAATATGTTCATTATCCTTCCAAGTCATTACTATATTGTTGGGCCCCATACGATCGCTGATGTCATCGCGTCCAAGGGTAGCGGTATAAGTAACCCGTTTAGGTACTCCGCCCTGCGAAGGCATAACATATACTTCGGTATTTCCGTCATACTGCCCCGTAAAGGCTATATTTTTTCCATCGGGTGAAAAACGGGCAAACATTTCGTAGCCCGGGCTGCTGGTAAGTTTACGCGCTGCCCCCCCATTGGCATCAACTGTGTATAGATTGCCGGCATACGAAAATATAACTTGGTTATCGTGAATCGCAGGAAAACGCATCAGCCTTGCTTCATTAACTTGGGCAAGCAATTGCAATGAAAGGCAAAAAGTACTCAGTGTAAGGAATAGATTTTTCATGAATCGGATTTATAAAGGGCAGTAAATGTAATAAAATAGCTATAGTACATATAAAGGACATAAATGTGTCTTTTCTAAAAAATGCATGGAATAGATGATTTAAATCAGTTTTATGGGTGAGGGAATAGGTTCTAATAAGGCATTTGACAGTATACTTTTGAATCCAAAATAATCAATAGGAAAACAAAAAATGAAAATCAATAAATTAAAAAAAGTAGGTATGCTCTTATTAATGGGAGGTTTGTTTGCATCCTGTGTAAGCAAATATGAGGCAATTGGCCATGTAAGCCTGCTGTCGGATTATACAATTAAACCTGGGGTAGCCTATGAACAGCTTACAACCAATTCAGGCGGAAACAAAAAAGAATTAAAGCATTCGAAAATGGGAAGTATTGACGATGCAGTAACACAAGTAATATCAAAAGTACCCGGCGGCTGTTTTATTACCGATGTAACTATATATATAGTTGATGACGGATATTATGCTGTTTCCGGGAATGTATGGGGTGTTGCTTCACCGGACACATTAACACACGTTGTCTCCAATTCCTTTGTAAGTGCTAACAGTCCCAGCTATTCACACACTTTAAAATCAAAATAAAATAAAACTCTATAAATCGTTAAATCATGGAAGCAAAAAAACATATCACCTACAAGGTGACAAAAGGGGCATCGGGAAACGGAACATACTCAGAAGAATATTCATCCGCAATCATGTCACGTTATATAAAAGTGATAATTCTGTTCATATTGATGTTGCTGTCTTATAAAATTTGCGTGTCGAAAGATTCAGGATATAAAAGATCAATTAATGAAAAAGCAAATAAAATGTTAGCGGATACGGCTATCCGTGATGCAGATACCAATAGAACCGATAGCGATAAGTGTTTTGCACCCGCAGTAGTGAATGTAAATAGGTCAATGGACTCAAGTTATGCTACAACCTTAAACCTACTTGCAAGTCAAAATGAAACCATAGTTGATAGTATAGTAAATTCTTATTTCGATGGAGTTAATGATGCTGACAGTGAATACAAGGTAAATAAATCAATTAAAGCAGGGGCATTTCTTATGACTATAGTTGCCAGTCCCCTGATTAGTGTCTTTCCTGTTGCTATTTCTTCTATCGTTCATCCATCTGGTAAGCACTTGCATGTAGATGCTGTTAAACTCAATAATCCAGCGTATATGAAAGGATATGTGTATCAAGCGCACTATATAAAGAAGAGACAGTTATGGGGCGCTTTTTTGGAAGGAGGTACACCTTGGTGCATACTTTCTGCATTCCTTTTGTTATAAGCAGGTGTGAATGGGTAAGTTGTTTCTAATTCAAAAACAGCTGGCCATATCAAACAAAAAAGCCTGTAACATATTCGTTTACAGGCTTCGATTCTTTTTGTGGTACCAGCTGGAGTTGAACCAGCGACGCAAGGATTTTCAGTCCTTCGCTCTACCAGCTGAGCTATGGTACCTTTAATTCAGGGGCGCAAAAATAACAAAAAACCAATTTGATAATTAGATAATTTGGTAATTTGACAATACCCGGCTCTGCAGCCACATAAATCACCAAATTATTTTACGTAGCTTTGACATTATTTTGAAGCATGAATCTTGCAATAGACATAGGTAACTCAAGGGTTAAAACGGGTATCTTCGTTAAGAATAAATTAGCGAAAAGCAGTATATACAATTCCTTTAGCCTTAGTACACTTAAATCAATTTTCAGGGAAACCCCGGAGATCGATAGCTCCATATTATGCAGCGTTAAAAAATATCCTGTTGCATTAAAAAGTTTTCTTTCTTCCCATTCAAGGTTTGTCGAGCTTAGCTACAAAACACCTGTTCCTGTAAATGTTGCCTATAAAACTCCCTCAACCCTTGGTATGGACAGGCTTGCTGCCATTTGCGGTGCATATTCAATCAGTAAAAAAAGGAATATTTTAGTAGTTAATGCAGGTACCTGCATAACATTTGACTTTATGGACAGCAAAGGGTTATATTATGGAGGTAGCATATCTCCCGGCTTAGACATGCGTTATAAAGCCCTGCATACTTTTACGGGGAAGCTTCCGTTAATAAGCCCTGATATGAAATTTAATAAATTAACAGGTGCCGATACTGCAGAATCTATCAAATCAGGTGTTCAATTGGGTATTATAAGTGAAGTAGAAGGCATTATCGGAGAATATCAATCAAAATACAAAGATTTGACAATAATACTGACCGGTGGCAATATGCCCTGGTTGTTAAAAAGTCTTAAATGCAAAATAAAAGCCGAGCCTTTCTTGGTGCTTACAGGACTTAATGTAATTTTGTCGCCTTTTCATAACCAAGGCAACCTTGCATCAGCTAACAGATTTTAGTAAAAAATGAACAAAGCTTTTTATACGTATCCGGCTTTAATACTGGTATTCTCTTTATTCGGCGCAGGTGTTGCCCATGCACAAACAAGCGATATTTCTCCTTATTCCCGGTATGGAATTGGAGACTTGCAAGACCAAAACAGTATACTCAACTTTTCTATGGGAGGAACAGGCATTGCATATCATAATGATGCAAATGTTCCTTTTTTTATCAACCTGAAGAATCCGGCATCTTATGCCTATGGTTTTGTACCTTCACCTTTATCAGACAGTTCAGGCAGACAAGGGCTCAAAATGGCTGTCTTCGAAGCCGGCCTGCAAGATAATATTCTGAGCCTTTCATCATCAGATGGACAAACTGCCAACAGCAACAATGCCTATCTGGCCTATCTTGTAATGAACATACCTGTCAGCAGGCATTTCGGGCTTGCACTGGGCCTTACACCGGTTAGCACAGAAGGATACAACATTACCACAAACAACGCTGTAGACAGTGATGGTATCCCTGCAAAAACAACTTCAGAACAAACTACGTACCAAGGTTCGGGAGGCATAAGTAAAGTATTTGTAGGCGCTGCGTATGCTCCTGTTAAAAATCTGTCTATCGGAGTCAACGTATCTTATCTTTTTGGTAATTTAACCAATACCGAAGAAGTTAATTTTAATAATGCCGATATATTTAACACCTTGAAAGCAGAGAATGTAGGAATACACTCTTTTAATGCTGACTTTGGAATTATGTATACCGTAAATATTGGGAAAAATATGGACCATCCTGAGAAAAACTGGCATATTACTTTTGGAGCTACGGTGACCCCCAGTGTAAATCTGGCTGCAAATTATAATGTTTTTAGTGTTTCACAGGATGCAAACGGAAATAATGTAGACACCTTGCAGGACAGCGGATATGTTGGGAAAATACGAATTCCACTGTCGTATGGTGCCGGTATAACTATCAAAAAAGGTAATAGCTGGACCATTTCGTTCGACCATACCGTACAAAATTGGAGTCAATTTTCCTATTTTGGCCAAACGGAAAACCTTACCAATAGCTATTCTTACGGAGTAGGAGTGCAGTATATTCCCAATAAAAACTTCCCAAAAGCGTATGCTGAAAGAGTTCATTATCGTATTGGCTATTCGTACTCGCTTAATTATTTAGACTTGAATAATACTCCACTAATAGACAGGGGGTTTTCTGCCGGCATAGGGTTGCCTATAGGAGATCTTAGCCCGGACAGACATCCCGCAGTGCTGAATTTTGCGATAAAAGTAGGGTCGATGGGAACAACCACAAACAACTTGATACTTCAGAACTATGTTCAATTTATGGTCGGCTTTACCTTTAACGACCACTGGTTTGATAAACACCTTCTATATTAAAATTCAACACCGGACTATATCTCGTTAGAATTTTTTGAGTAACCGGAGTTCTTCGTACCTTTGTTTTGTAAAGTCAGCTATGTTCACACAAAAAGGTAATTATACTATATGTTGTTTGTTTTTTATCGCAGCCATTTTCTGTCTGACATCCTGTGAAAATAACCTTAACACTGTAAGCATTATAACTTCCGGGGACAAAACTCCACTGGAAGTGGAGGACAATGCATCCATTATGTATAACGATTCTGCCAAAACGAAATTTCATCTTACCTCCCCACGAATAGAATACTATGGTGGAAAAGAACCATACGTGCTTTATCCAAAAGGGATAAGTATTGATGGCTATGATGATTCTGCCCATCTAAATAGCCACTTAGATGCAGGCTATGCTATCGTGCACAAGAACACCAATCTTTATGAGGCCGATAATAATGTGCGTATAATAAACCGTAAAGGCGAAAAATTGAATACCGAGCAATTATTTTGGGATGCCGGCAAACACAAGATTTATAGCAAAAAGTATGTGACGATACAAACTGCCAAACAGATAATTTATGGCGACGGGCTGGAGTCGAATGAAGATTTTACACAATACAAAATAACAAACATAAGGGGAACGATTGAACTGGATACCCCTGATGACAACGATAAAGTAAAGAAATAATGTTAACTACCGCCATCATTATAATATCCCTGTTATTTTCGTTTTTCTTTTCAGGGCTCGAGATTGCCTACATATCAGCCAACAAGCTTCAAATGTATGTGGAGAGCCGCAAAGTGAGCCTTACAGGACGCTTATTTTCACGAATTACAAACAGCCCCGTTCGATTTCCGTCTCCAAATATAACCGGCGACTTGTTTTCTAAAAGTGCGGAAACAAAAAGTGGAATGGCTGCTGCATAAGGGCCTCCCGGGCTTTGACGCGGGCCGAAAATATTAAAGTACCGCAAGCCGATAATATTCATATTGAAGTTACGCGCAAAAACAGAAGCATATAATTCATTGGTGTATTTTGAAACGGCATAAGGTGAAAGTGGGGATACAGGGTCGGCTTCACTCTTTGGTAGTTTTTTGCTATCGCCATAAACGGAGGAAGAACTTGCATATACCAACCTTTTAACGCCGGTTTTTTTTGCGGCCATTAAAATATTAAGAAATCCAGAGACGTTTACTTCATTAGTAGCAATAGGGTTTGCAAGTGAACGTGGCACCGAACATAAAGCTGCCTGATGCATTACAAAATCAACATTGGTTAATGCTCTTTCACAAACATTAATATCGCAAATACTGCCTTGAATAAATTCAAATCCTTTATAATTCCCGGCTTGTTTAAGATTTTCTTTTGAACCGGAAGAGAGGTCATCCAACACCACTATCTTTCCTGCTTTGTGTGAAAGTAAATATTCCAAAAGATGCGAACCTATGAAACCTGCCCCACCCGTTATTGCAAAAGAATGCCGGCTTAAATCATCGGAATGGAACTTCTTAGTGTACACCTGCTTTTATTGATTTTGCATAATGTAGGAACGGTGCCAGCTTTTTGAAAGTGGCACGGTCCAGCTTTTATCAAACTCTTCCTTTGTCGAAACCAGATTATTAAATACTTCCGTATCCGGGTTTATTTCTCCATCTTCAATACGTTGGCCTAACTCATCAAGGGTACAAGCTTGTACTTTGCCGTTTTTGATGTATGCCACTCTGCTCCTGTCAATAAGTGAAATGGAATATTCTTTTTCTAATTCTTTCACAAATCTTACGGAAGCATCAATGGCACGTCCGCACATATTATCGCCTTGTTCGTCGGCAAAAAACACGATGAACCGGTTATGCAAAAGTTTATAATGCGCTTTAAGCAGTGAGCCGTGGCTCAGCCAGCTTTCCACAAATTGCAGCAGCTCGTTTGAAATACCAATGTTTTCATCTGCAGATAATTCTCGG
>Ga0206873_1330_pt1 | contig 10539 bp, 10 predicted proteins | sample Alteio_BWOrgCont_11_FD_152631 | JGI IMG/M metagenome (GOLD analysis project Ga0206873, IMG submission 152631) | Enriched cells from forest soil in Barre Woods Harvard Forest LTER site, Petersham, Massachusetts, United States -... | ecosystem: Environmental > Terrestrial > Soil > Temperate forest >...
ATCGCGCATGACAAAATTCTGTGCATAATGATCCGGCAAAAAGCCCAGATATTTTCCCGATAAAATCAGCGTGGCTATCGATTCCTGATCAAAGCCGGTCGCCTTGCGCGACAACCGCATCTGATGACTGATTTCCATATTGTGCGAGTGGTATCCGAGGCAGGCGAAATGATGTGCCGAGATATCGTCCCAACCCAGATTATCCTGCGCCTGTTTGAACAAGGGATGTTTGGCACCGCAATACATCAGCATGGTTTCTTCAAACAGGTTGGCATAGCTAAGGCTGTCTGAACTGCGATGGTCAGGAATAATTCCGATCTGGAATTGGCCGTCCAGCACGCCGCGCTCTATCGGGTTGCTGCAGGCAACATGCATGTTCAGCGACACATCGGGAGCTCTATCGGAAAACAGCGCAATCGCCTCGTAAATTTTGGCATTTGGATTGCTGGCGGTTTTATCATGCACCGCTACGTTTAACTGACCGCCCATGCGCCGGTGTATATCATCGACAGAACTTCTGAATTGATCGGTCGAACTGAGCAGGCGCAAAGTTTCCTGATAAATCTGCTCACCTTCCGCCGTCATCGAAAAACCGCCGCGACCGCGTCGGCATAGCGTTAAACCGAGCCGAATTTCCAGGTCTTTGATATGGCGACTGATGCTCGAGGTCCCGATATTGAGCTCCAACTCGGAAGCCGCCATCCCGCCGCAATCCACCACACTCTTAAAAATACGCAACAGGCGAATATCCATATCGCTCAGTTGGCCCATCATCGGTCGGTTTTTTGGTTTCATAAATCTACAATTAAGTGCCAGTATTGAGAGAAATATGAGAGTAACACTGATGTTTGAAATGCTCAATGGCAATCATGTGCGCGCTCTGTTTGGTGTTGGATTTCACGGCCCACGCTACCGCCCAGACAGCTTGGTTAAGTATGTTTTTGATATGTTTATTGGAGATGAAAGTGTAATATTGATATCAAAAAATTGTACGGCTACAAAAAAGAATGAAGAACGATGAACTATAAAGGAGGAGGCATGGAATATGACTTTACGCTCAAATTTAGATTGCCTGATGATGGTACTGACATGGATGCACTGGTCGAGCAATTGGGCGAAGCTGGATGCGATGACGCCGTGATTGGCAGCGGACTGCCTGGACGAATTGCTCTCAATTTTATTCGGGCAGCAGACTCTGCCCATACCGCAATTCTAAGCGCAATAGCTGACGTAAAAAACACCATCCCGGCCGCCGATCTGATTGAGGTTGGGCCTGATTTTGTCGGGCTGACTGATGTAGCGGAATTGGTTGGTGTTTCCAGACAAAACATCAGAAAATTAATGCTGACGAATGCATCGACATTTCCCGCCGCGATACATGATGGAAGTACTTCTATCTGGCACCTGGCGCTTATTTTGCAGTGGATGGAACATAAAGGCACTTATAACGTCGCTAAAAATATCAGAGACGTTGCGTTCACGGCAATGCAGGTGAATATTGTGAAGGATGCGGAACTGGTACCAGCCGAATTCCACCAGAAAGTGCGTCAATTGGTTGCGTAACACTAGGTTGCGTAATACTCTGGCATAGCTCGATTTATCTGATCGCTGTATCCAATTCACCCGACTATGCAATCACCAAAAATGCATCACCAGGAGTTTCAAGCGCCAGACGCGCTCCGGGACACCATCAAGTGTTTTTGGTACAACCGACGCGACTTCGGCAACCGGCAATCAAGTTTTGAGGTGCTGCCTGATGGCTACACCGAGATCATTTTTTATTTTGGTAGCGGCTGCAGCATTGCTCATCACGGAAGTATGCAGACCCTGCCATCTCCGTTTTTGATGGGGTTGCAAAATCAGCCTGTGCTGTTAGCTACTCAGGGACTATTTGAAGTCATCGGTATCAGATGTTTTCCCTGGACGGTGTTTGATTTGCTCGGACTGGCGTCCGGTGCCGACGGCGTGCGCATCATGGATCATCCTGTCGCCCGGCTTCAGTCCAGTTTGCATGATGCGATACGGGCCGGCAGGATCGCTGCAGCAGTAAACGAAGTAGAGCAGTATTTTATGCAGGCTCGCACGCAGATCGCGCCAGACAGCATGTTGTTTAAAGCCGGTGTAGCGATGCGTGACGCAAATGGCAGCATGCCGGTAAGCCAGGTAGCAAGTGCTGCGCATGCCACGGTGCGCACACTGGAAAGAAAGTTCAAGCAATCGTCCGGGTACACCGTGAAAGATGTCTCTGGTCTGATGCGTTTTGAGCAGGTACGCAATCGCTTATGGACGCAGCCAGACTGCAGTCTGGCCGAGCTGGCAGACGAGCTCGGCTACACGGATCAATCCCATTTAAGTCGGGAATTCAAACGCTATACCGGCACCACACCGGCGGCATTCGCGCGAAAAGCAAAGAAAGAAAAAAACGCGGCAGGCAACGAGATTGGCGCGTTTATACAAGCCTGAGGCAATAGGCGCCCAGTATCCTGCGTGCTTCACTCATTTCTTTTGAAAGCCGCACTTGAACGTCACACCTGTACGCAATAAATCATCACAAGATAAATTTATTTACGATGTCATCATCTCCGGCGCCGGACCAGTAGGTCTGTTCCTGGCCTGTGAACTGGCGCTGGCAAAATGTTCAGTCCTGATACTGGAAAAGGCCGAGAATCCGCGTTCACCTTTGAAACAGCTGCCTCTCGGGATAAGAGGACTGTCGACACCTACGATTGAAGCACTGGACCGACGCGGCCTGCTGCACGAACTTGTGGTACCCACACGCCTGAAAAATCCGCACGCCAATGCCGTAGCTGGACCACGCCGTCAGGCCGGGCACTTTGCCGGTATTCCCTTTCATGATGGCGATATTGATAGCTCGCAGTGGACATACCGTTTGCCAGGTTCGACCGATACGAGTCTGGTGGCAGAAATGGAGGAACTGGAAACCGTACTGACCCGCCGCGCCGTATCGACTGGGGTAGAAATCAGACGCGGGCATCCGGTTACCGACTTTCATCAAACCGATGATGGCGTCACGGTTCTGTCCGGTGAGCACTCTTTCAAGGGGAAATGGTTAGTCGGTTGTGACGGCAGCCGTAGCGTGATTCGAAAGAACGGCGGTTTTGAGTTCGCCGGTACGGAGCCGGAGTTTACCGGCTACACCATCAGCTTGGACATTGCGGACCCAGAAAAGCTCAAGCCTGGTCGCAACCTGACGTCGACCGGCATGTACATGCAATCCCAACCTGGATATTTGATGTTGCAGGATTTTGACGGCGGGGCATTTCATCATTCAAAAGATCCCGTCACGCTGGAACATGTTGAGAAAACGCTGCGTCGCATCTCCAATACTGACGTTACGATCAACGCTCTGCATATCGCCTCTACCTGGACTGACCGGTCACGGCAAGCCACTGCCTACCGCAACAAGCGAATACTATTAGCCGGCGATGCAGCGCACATACATTCGCCGCTGGGTGGTCAGGGGCTTAACCTTGGTATGGGTGACGCCATGAATCTGGGCTGGAAACTTGCCGCAACCATCCACGGGCAGGCGCCGCAAGGTTTATTGGACAGCTATCAGACAGAACGACATCCGCTCGGTGCGCAGGTTTTGGACTGGTCGCGCGCCCAGGTCGCCATCATGCGACCAGACCCGCATGCCCGCGCACTGAACGCCATTATTCGCGACCTCATGAATACACGCGATGGCGCAACCTACATGGCGGCGAGAGTGCGGGGCGTTTTCACCTCTTACGATTTTGGCGGCGGCCACCCGCTGGTGGGGCGCAGTGTCCCCAACTTTGAGCTCGAAGGCGGTACGACAATTGCCGGGTTGATGCGAGATGGCCAGGGTTTGCTGCTCGATTTCGATAACCATGCCTCACTAAAAACTTTGGCAATCAAATACGGTGATCGGATTAAGTATGTTACGGGGCCGGTGCAACAACAGTTGGGTTTGCGCGCTGCACTGATACGTCCTGACGGATTTGTAGTGTGGGCGACTGACGATGATGTGCCCGACCAGCAATCAATCAGCCAGGCGGCAGCCCGCTGGTTTTGTCCTATATGACCCAATCTCTCAAGTTTATTTGTCGAAAACGGCAAGATCGCAGCGCGTGCGTGGTCGATAATACTGCGTGCGCACTTTAATTTACTCAATGGAGAAACAGCATGGCCAAAGTGATTTTATTTAATCAGCAAACCACTCCCGCAGAAACCGACTACCCGAATCCCGAACGACGTTTGCAGGGCAATCCATTGCGGACCACCCAGAATCATTTTACGAATGCATCCGGTGAAGTTTTTTCCGGAGTCTGGGGCAGTGAAGTCGGCAGCTGGCGCATCGTGTTTGGTGACGCTGAAGATGAATTTTTTTATGTGACCGAAGGCCGCTGCCGGGTGATCGATGAAGCTGGGAATGCTTCAGAAGCCGGACCAGGCGATGCGCTGGTGATTCCGGCGGGGTTTAAAGGAGTGTTTGAAGTGCTGGAGCCTATGAAAAAACATTATGTGATTGTCGAACGTAAAAAATAATCTACTCGGCTGCATAAGGTAACAATTCATCCCATTTTTCAACCTGTTCGATGAGATGCTCCAGTACGATCACGCTATTGCCAGGCAAATAGTTTTTCATCGGCAGACTGTAGAAAACACAGATACGATCGCTATTTTCGGGCATCCCTATGCCGATACCATCACGAAAAGGTTCTAACGCAGCCAGGGCAAAATGACTGAAAAATTGACGTGAAATTGAATAAGGTACGGCGTTGCTGGTGTAGGCAGAAATTCGCAGGGTATTTTCCTCGCAATCGCGGTAAAGACTGACGGCAATTTCGCCGCTATCACCACGTTGCAGAGCAAAATCAAAACGATTGCTTTCACCGAAAGATGAAAATCCCAAGTCAGTGAGAGCGGAATCAAAACTATTAGCCATCGTGGTAATCATTTTAATCTGTCTCCCATACCAAATTCTTTTGCATTAATTGAATGTTGCCAATTTGTGAGATGGTAAAACTCATTGTCTATCATGATATTGCGACGATGTGGATTCGCTTTGTCAACTTGGCCGTGTACCCCGAATTTTTGACCCATACTTAAAGTGCTGGTTTCTCTGGACTTACTGATTCGATCAAGATCTTTTTTGTTTTGAGCGGAGGTTAATTCAACACCATTTCTTCTCAATAGTTGTTTCACTGTTACTGCTCCAGGAGCGTCCGTGTAAGGATCAAGGTCGGTTGCTCCAGTTGAAAGAATACTTACATGTGCGCCCAGTTTTTGCTGTACTTTGAGAAAGTCTATTAAATTCTTACTCACTACTACAGGGGTGGCTACACCCTTGCGCGCAATAACTGCTTTAAAATAGTTTGGGTCTTGAGGGTCAATTTCTTTTTGTGAACTACTTTTATCCCAAAGCGTTCCATCTATGTCGATACGGAAATGGCGATCGGTGGGTTTTGATAATAGCCTCGTAAGCCGGGTTTCGTGTGACACAAAGCCTGCTAGTGATTGAGTTTCGTACACCCCTTCAAAGCGGTCAGCAATGCCATGGAAAAATGCGGAAATGTAACCTGAAGCGTTCTCCTTCGCTACCCAACCGCCATCTTTTTGTACAACCGTGTAATCCCTTCCCCTAAAGCTGAATTTTTGACCGGCTGCATTAAGTCTGTAGATATCGCGATCTTGTCTAACAATGATTTTATCTCCGCGAGAGGGCGTGTCGCCTACATGGTCAGGTTGCCGCCCACTTGCAATGTTTGGTACGGTAGGAATAAAGGTCCTTGCAATATACGAGAGCATATTTTTATCCTTAATAGTTGGATTAGAAGATGGAACACATGAATCTGGAGTTGTTAAGTGCCGCGTAATTTACCTGTATTAGAGAGCAGTAAATATTGCTGCTTGCCCGTGGCCGGGGAACTATTTACTGATGCAAGCAGAGCTTCGCGAATAAACGCTGATTCTTTCAATTCATTTGGTCGGTTTGACGTACCGCGCTTACTTGGGTATTCTTACGCCTTGCGCCGATTTGAGATCAGCTTGCGGGCGCTTGATAAATTCGGCTAAAGCGGCAGCTAGCACAGTCACTCGTTCAGCTCCCTTCCCCCGCCTGATTTTCGTCAATCCCGCACAATTCAGAATACAGAGTTAGGGAAAAATCATGTCATCCGTAGGTATTGTCACCCCACAAATCCACCGATTCAGTGAACCGCTGCTATTGCAAAGCGGTGCCAGCATTGCCGATTACACGCTGATGTTTGAAACGTATGGTCAATTGAATTCGACCAGATCGAATGCGGTGTTAATTTGTCACGCCCTAAATGCCTCGCACCATGTGGCCGGGATTGCGGCTGATGACGCTGGCGATATAGGCTGGTGGGACAATATGATAGGCCCCGGCAAACCGCTGGATACCAATCATTTTTTTGTTATCGGCGTCAACAACCTCGGTTCGTGCTTTGGTTCCACCGGACCCATGCACATCAATCCGGCTACCGGCAAACCCTATGGTGCCGATTTTCCCGTCGTAACCGTAGAAGACTGGGTCAATGCCCAGGCGCGTCTGGCAGATGTGCTGGGCATCACCCAGTTCGCCGCAGTAATGGGCGGATCGCTCGGCGGCATGCAGGCGCTGTCCTGGAGCACCATGTATCCGGATCGTCTGCGTCATTGCGTGGTGATCGCCTCGACAGCGAAACTCTCTGCACAAAATATCGCGTTTAACGATGTGGCACGGCAGGCTATCGTTTCCGATCCCGACTTCCACGGTGGTGACTTTTATGCCCATAACGTTGTGCCGAAAAGCGGTCTGCGCGTGGCACGTATGGTGGGACATATCACCTATTTATCGAACGACGACATGGCTGAAAAATTCGGTCGCGATTTAAAAAGCGATGACTATCAATTCGGCTTTGGGGTCGACTTTGAAATCGAATCCTACCTGCGCTATCAGGGCGATAAATTTTCTTCCTACTTCGATGCCAACACCTATTTATTGATTACCAAGGCGCTGGATTATTTTGATCCGGCGCGTAAATACGATGGCAATCTGACCCAGGCGCTGGCCATGACCAAGGCGCAATTCCTGGTGATTTCCTTCACGACCGATTGGCGGTTTTCACCGGAACGCAGCCATGAAATCGTACGCGCCTTGCTCAGCAACCAGCGCAACGTGACCTATGCCGAGATTGATGCGCCGCACGGACATGATGCATTTTTACTGGAAGACGCACGCTATATGAATCTGGTACGGGCCTATTTTGAACGGATCAAGGATGAACGCCCTGAGAATGCAATCAGTGTCACGAAAAAATCGACAGAGGTGCGCGCATGAATTTCGCTGAATTAAACCAACTACGCCCGGATCTGGCGTTTATCGCCCACTGGATCGCGCCGAACACGCAGGTGCTGGACGTAGGTTGCGGTGACGGCGTGATGCTCGACTATCTGCAGACCGACAAATCCTGCCAGGGCTACGGCATTGAAATCGAAGACGATCAGGTTCTGGCCTGCGCCAAACGCGGCGTGCAGGTAATCCAGCAGGATATGGAAAAGGGTTTGGGTTTGTTTGACGACCACGCCTTTGCCACCGTGCTGTGTTTATCTTCACTGCAGATGATGAAAAATGTCGAAGGTTTGTTGACGGACATCGCCAGAGTAGGACGGGAAGCGATCGTGTCGTTCCCGAATTTTGCGTATTGGCCGCATCGTCTGGCCCTGCTGCAAGGACGCATGCCAGTCTCGAAAACGTTGCCGTATCAATGGTACGACACACCCAACCTGCGTTGCGCAACGATAGGTGATTTCACGGAACTGGCGAATTCGGTTGGTCTGGAAGTGTTAGAGTGTGTGGCCTTACACAACGGCCAACCGGTAGAATGGTTGCCGAACTGGCGCGGCAGTCTGGCGGTATTTCGGCTGCGGCGCAAATCCTGACAAGTAGAATTGAATTACCTCACATGATTAATCCGAACCCATCAGCATCAGCGACCTCTCCACCATCAGGGTGGCGACAGATTTTAAACCGTAACATGCTGGCCTGTATGGTGTTGGGATTCTCTTCCGGATTGCCGCTGTTCGTCCTCATCCATCTGGTCAGCGCCTGGCAAAAATCCGAGCATGTGAATTTGCAGAATATCAGCCTGTTTGGTCTTGTCGGATTTTCCTACACATGGAAATTCATCTGGGCGCCGCTCATGGACAGATACTCCATACCGATCCTGGGACGGCGGCGCGGTTGGATGTTGGTGACGCAGGTTCTGCTTTTGCTGGTGATTGCGGCTATGGGACAATTATCGCCGCTTACGGATTTCACTCTGACCATCTGGCTCGCCGGCCTGATGTGCTTTATATCGGCCAGTCAGGATATTGTGATCAACGCCTATCAGCGCGAAATTCTGGAAGAGAATCAGCAGGCATTGGGTTTTGCGCTCTCGGTGAATACCTATAAGTTATCGGCACTGATACCCGGTTCACTGGCGTTGATACTGTCTGACCATGTCAGCTGGAGCGTGGTGTTTATCGCGACCGCGCTGTTTATGGTGCCGGGCATGATTACCACCTTGCTGATGAGCGAACCCCGCGTGTACGGCGAGCCGCCAAAAAATATCCGGGAAGCGGTGGTTCTGCCGTTTAAAGAATTTATCACCCGCAAAGGCGTAATGGCTGCGCTGCTCATATTGGGATTTATTTTTCTCTACAATCTGGGCAACGCAATGGCGACGGCATTGCAAACGCCATTTTTTATGGATCTCGGTTTTACCCGGACTCAAATCGGCGTGGTGGCAAAAAGTACCGGTCTGTGGGCAGGAATAGCAGGTGGACTGGTCGGTGGAATCTGGTTAATGAAATTAGGTATCAACCGTGGCTTATGGGTTTTTGGCGTTATGCAGGCGATCGCCATTCTGGGTTTTGCCCTGCTCGCTAAAATGGGTCTCTCGATCTGGATGTTAGGCATAGCGATGGCGGCAGATTATTTCGCGGTTGGGCTGGCAGTATCTGCATTTACAGCCTATATCGCGACCACCACCGATTCACGCTATACCGCCACCCAATTCGCCTTATTCACCAGTCTGGCAGCCGTGCCACGGACCTTTTTTAATTCGATTACCGGCTTCATCGTTGAACAGACCGGCTGGTTTGCCTTTTTTATCATCTGCTTTTTATTGACGATACCCGGCATGCTGCTGTTAATTAAAGTCGCGCCGTGGAACAGCAAGCACGCTGCAACCGTATCAGAATAATTAATCAACTTATGGAGTGTTTGTATGGCTGCATCGCTTCTTCATCGGTGTTTGATTTAATTCTCACAGAATGGCAGAGTTTGATTGTGATCATTACTTCATCATGAACAGTCTGCCGGTGATCGACACGATACGCGCTTTTTTCAACTGATTTTTAAACTAACTTTTAACTAACTAATCCTACGCAATCAAGAAAGGAAACATGCATAATCCGCAAGCGACGAAAGCTGCATTACCTCACATCGTGATTGTTGGTGGCGGTGCAGGAGGTCTGGAATTGGCCGTCAGGTTGGGAAAATCACTCGGCAAAAGCAAGAAGGCCTCCATCACACTGGTTGACGCGTCACCGACCCATTTATGGAAACCGCTGTTGCATCAGGTAGCCGCCGGTACCATGGATAGCCATGCGGACAAAAGAGAATATTTTGCGCTGGCGCGCAGCCATCATTTTGATTTTCGACGCGGTCGCATGGACGGCCTGAACCGCGCGGAAAAACAGCTGTACCTGGCGCCGATACTGGATGAGAACGACGAGGAACTGTTACCCCGATCTATCCTGCATTACGACACGCTGGTGATTGCTCTGGGTAGCCAGACCAACGACTTCGGCACTCTGGGGGCGCGCGAACATTGCATCATGCTCGACACGCCGGACACGGCCGAACAATTTCATCAGCGATTAATCAATCAATGTCTGCGCGCGCAGAACAAGATAGTCACTCCCGGAGAGGGAAGATTTACTGTAACGATAATCGGCGGCGGAGCGACCGGCGTGGAATTGGCGGCGGAGTTACACATGACCACCAAAATATTATCCAGTTATGGTTTAGTTAACTTTCATCCCGAAAAAGAATTGAAGATTGTGATTGTGGACGCTGCAAAACGCCTGCTGTCGGGCTTGCCGGAACGAGTATCGGAAGCGGTGGAGCGTGAGTTGCGTATCATCGACGTGCAAATCAACGTGAATGAAAAAGTCGTGGAAGTCTCCAAAGAAGGCGTGCGCATGGCGAGTGGGACATTTATCGCCAGCGGTATCGTGGTCTGGGCAGCCGGTATCAAGGCACCGGACTTCCTGAAAGATATTGATGGACTCGAAACCAACCGGATCAATCAATTAGTCGTGACGCCGACCTTGCAAACCACGCGCGACCCTGCTATTTTTTCACTAGGCGATTGTTCCGCCTGCCCGCAGGGAGAAGGAAAATCCAATGTGCCGCCCCGAGCGCAGGCTGCGCATCAGCAAGCGGAATTGCTCGCCAAATCGTTAATACGTCAGTTGAACGGTAAAGCACTGCTGGAG
>Ga0206873_1332_pt1 | contig 10464 bp, 8 predicted proteins | sample Alteio_BWOrgCont_11_FD_152631 | JGI IMG/M metagenome (GOLD analysis project Ga0206873, IMG submission 152631) | Enriched cells from forest soil in Barre Woods Harvard Forest LTER site, Petersham, Massachusetts, United States -... | ecosystem: Environmental > Terrestrial > Soil > Temperate forest > O...
GGAACCGTATTTTTAAAAAGCCGTAAAAATGGATTAAATCCCGAAAGCCTTTATTTAGAGATATACTCAAAATCAACGCAAAAACGTCATTTGGAGTTTTTGAGCCTCACTCTTACCGGAAATGAAGTTACGGACACAAAAATCAGGCAGGAAGCAATAGGCAAGTGTATCAATTATGTGTTCAGTGAAAAGAAGTTGGAAGGAATGACTTTTACCAGTTTTTGCACTGAACAAATTGCAAAGATTGACAAGCCTCAAAGCCGAAACAACCCAGTAAGCGGTATAAGGAAGTTCCACCAATTTGCCAAGTCTGATATCATTGAATTCAAGCAGATAAATGAAAAGCTATTACTGGACTTTAGGGAATGGCTATTAAAAATGGCAAGCTGTAAACGTGGTGGCAAGCTAATGAAACAGAATAGTGCAGATGCGTATTTCAATTTTGTCAAGCGTTATGCTAATCGGGCTCAAAGAAAAGGATTCATCTCACAAGCTGCTTATATGGTTTCCGATATTCCTGCAATAGGAAAAACTATAAGTGTTCCAATTACATTTACAGAAGATGAAATAATAAAGCTGCAAGGTATGGCATACCCCCAAGTAGAGATATGTAAAGCTTTGATGTTTCAATTTGCCTGTGGTCAACGTTGGGGGGATGTAAGGGATATGACGTGGGAACAAATTCTTTTTGAGGACGGGCAATACAAGATAGTTTTACAGCAGGGTAAAACGGAAGCGATATTACCTTCCTTTATTAGTAAGGATTTAATGAATTGGGTAGGACAAGGGAAAGAACGAAAGGGTAAGATATTTCCGCATCTCCCTTTAAGCGATCAGACAGTAAGAGACCATTTGCAAAAATGGTGTTATGCTGCTGAGATATATAAAAAAGTGGGTACACACACCATGCGCCGGACTTGTGCCACTATACTTTATAAAAAGGGTGTTGAACTACTTACTATCAGCAAAATACTAGGGCATAAAAGCACTGAAATGACGAGGCGTTATATAGGAATAGATGAAAAGGATATAAAGAAAGGATTGGATAAATTAAAAGAGGTAACTAATCGCTTTAATTTTAAGAAAGCGGCCTAAAGATTAAGGTAAAGTATGATAAAGGCTCGATGTTTATCGAGCCTTTATCATTTACTGAATCAGTTAAATCTTAACGTGTGCGTAGTATTATCAATAAGCATATTACCAAACCTTGATTGTACGCTTTGTCCTAAAAGCATAGGTGCATTCATTGATTCTTGAATGTGTGCTTGTACATTGGTAATAATATGATTTCCAATACGAAGCTTGCGTATGATGAATACCCTGCTCATTGCTCTGCTTCCATCAGCAAAGGTATAGGTTGACACACCTATAAAATCACTTGCAGTTACTGTTCCAGTTTTTATAAGGGTAGATGCAACGTCGGGTGAAATACTAACATCGGAAGCGCCCGAATCTAAAATAAAACTAATCGCTAATGCATCGTTTATTACCACAGGTATTTCATAAAGACCGCCTGCATCTACCGTCATTGGAATAACATCGTTTCCATTTCCTTCCTTACCTGCCATCCTGGAACATATCGCATCAATAGAATCTTGTATGGTTTGAATTCGCATGTTTTGTGCATTAACCTCCGCCTCTTTTGTGGCTTCACTTCTCAAAAAATGAAACCTTTCTATTTCCACAAGTTGTTCTTTTGCAGAAGCCAAATCAGCGTTATATACTTTAAGCTTTCTATTATCCCTTTCTAATTCTTTGGCAATTAGCTTTTTAAGTGTGGCTTGTTTAATTGAATCGTCATGGCGGGATATCGTGATGAGCTTTTGTTCTAATTGTTTTTCTTTTTCACTTTCCCCGCAGGATAAAAGGATTAGCGTTGTAAATACTCCTGAAATTAAAAGTAGTTTTTTCATTTTGTGATTTTCTGAGTTGGCACAAAAAATCAGCGTGAGCTAATTGCACTTATCCGTACTTAAGGGAGTCGAATCCCTGCACACAGAATAAGGCAACGCCCACGCTTCGCGTGAGCGTCTCGCCAAACTTCCATGTGTGCTAAAATTTTCGACTTTTAAAGTACAGGAATGTTTTGCTAAACGCAAATTTTATATGTCGTTGTTTTTATTCGATAGTTTTGAATTAATAAGGCAAATGTAGAGAAAAAAGCCCCGTATTTCTACGAGGCTCTATTTATTTAGGACTTAATGAATTTTAAGGCAGCGGAACGTTTCGCCTCTGTTGTGAGCTTTGCAAGTCGCTCATACTTAAATTCAAGTTGGTTTAGAGTATGAAAGGTTTTAAGAAGGTTGCCTATCCTCTCAGGATTAGCAATACATCTTTTACTTGCATCGTTTATTACCTCAACTACGTCCATAATAGTTACAAATGGGATAACAGAGCCTTTAATGTACGGGTGGAATAACTTAGCTTGCCATGCTGCAAAGGTAATCCAGTAGAACATCTCCATTTCTTCCGGAGTGTCTGCAATGAGGGTAAAGCAGTTTACGAATGGTTTAGGATGAGGTCTTCCGCTGTTCATGCCTTTATTCAAGATGTAAAAGGTGTTTAGTCCTACTTCTGCGGAACTACGGTAGGTTTTCAATGTGAACTGTTTCATGTTGCTTTTTGTTTTATGCAGTCTGCGTGTTTGCATTACTGCGGTTATCCGCAAGTCAAAAAGGCAGGGCGGTTCTGTCACCGGATTTCATGGCTGTTATCCGGGAAACCGGATTGTGGAATAAATTTATGCCGAGAAAATCCATTATTACCCTCTGTATTTGGGCGGTAATAAAATAGTCTGTGAAGGAATAAAGTTAATGGCAGCGGAGCAGTCCATTAGCAAATGGATGAACAGTCTATTTTAGACCGTTCCGGCGCTGAAGTATTTATCCGGCTATTCAAAGATTAGCTATTGAAAAGCAGATAATCTTTAAAGTGCCGGTTCAGCAAAGGAATAATAATGGAGGAATTGGAATAACTTTATGCCGCAAAAGCCGGTTGACAGGTTCGGCTGTTTGCCCTGCCTTTAACTTTGTGGAGAACCGGAGTAATATATATAAGAAAGATAGGTTTTTTTTATTTCTCTTTTTTGACAGTAAGAAAATCTTTAATAAGTCGCAGTATAAAGACAATTCCATTGATCCACAATATAGTAGAAATTATCAGGTATATCCTGTGGAGGAAATAAAACTGATTGTGGTCAATTTCCTTGTGTGTTTGATTGTCGAGCAAATCGTGCATGAATGGATAAAGTATAAATAACCCTATGGTTAATAAAAACATGATAGAAAGACTTACTAATACAAATCGACGGTTTTTTTCACCTCCCAACCATTCATTAAAAAATGAAAACAAACAGGCTATTATTGCCGCATAGCTAATCTTAGGAGCAACCTCTTCAGTGATAAATCCCATCATAACATGATCTCCTAATACTTTTTGCCCTGTGGGAATAACAAATGCTGCATAAAATGTGAAACCTCCCCACCAAAGAGTATAGGTAAAAACTGCCAATACAGTTACCATAAATTTGAACCTATGTTTCATATTTATTCAACTATAAAGTATTGGAAAGATGAATCGGGGTTTTGCAGTATCCTACATTTTAATCCGTAAACGGCAAATAGATTTTCAGTAGTAATAACTTCTGCCGGTGAGCCTTTGGCGATAACATTTCCCATATTTATCAATATGGCCTTATCTGCATATTGAAGAGCAAGATTTATATCATGTATCACAGCCACTACAACTGTATTTTGTTCTGCAATTTCCTTTGTTATTCTAAGAAATTCATGTTGGTAGTTTAAATCAAGTGACGCTATAGGTTCATCCAAAAATAAATATCTGCATGTATCTTCGGGCTGTTCCCAAATCTGGGCAAGCGCACGGGCGAAATGCACTCTCTGTTTTTCTCCGCCCGATAATGTGAGATAATTACGATGACGGAAATCTTCCATATTCATCCGTTTTAATGCCAGAAGGCATATCTCTTTATCATTTACAGAGGGATATAGATTGAAATGAGGATAACGCCCCATCAGTACTACCTCCTCAACTGATAATGGAAATGAAAGTTCGGATTGTTGGGACAAAACAGAACGTTTTTTTGCAATATTTAATTTATCTTTTTTAGATAATACTCCACCATCATACAATACCTTACCCGAGTAATGTGTTATCTCATTACAAATAATTTTAAGCAAGGTAGACTTACCAGAACCATTCGGGCCAATGACCATATTCAGCTCTCCTGGCTTAAATATGGCTGATAGATTATTTAAAATCGTTTTATCTTCAATCTTATATATTATATCCTTTACCTCAAGCATAAAACCCTCCTTTGCCGCCTTTTTGCCTCAATAATAACCATATAAAAATAGGCGCGCCAACAAATGATGTAACAATTCCAATAGGAAGTTCAGCCGGAGCTATTATTACCCTTGAAACCATATCTGCCAAATTCATAATTATAGCTCCAACTAATGTTGAACCGATAATCAGGAAGCGATTATCAGAGCTTTTTATCATACGCAATATATGAGGTACAATAAGCCCCACAAAACCTATTACTCCAACTACGGAGGTTACAATGGCAACAATAAAGGTATTAAGTAGAATTACTTTTGTTTTCAATGAATCAGTGTTTATCCCCAAATACCCTGCTTCCGATTCACCCAATAGTAAAGCATTTAATGCTTTGGAATAACGTAACACTAAAATAATAGATGGAATAGTAACAGCATAAACAAGCATAACAGAGTTCCAATCAGCGCCGGAAAATGTTCCTAAATTCCAAAATGTAATTGACCTTGCCTGCGGGTCTCTTGCAATATAGGATAAGAAACCTGTACAACTTGCCATAAGTGCATTTATGGCAACACCCACTAATATCATTATAGAAACAGTAATCTTTCCAAAAGAAGTGGAGATTTTATATACCAGTGTTGTGGCAATTAATGAAAATACAAATGCAGATGCAGGCAATGCCATAACGCCTAATAGATGACTATATTCCCCAAAAAAGTTTTTTCCAACAACAAAAACCAATGCTGCTCCAAATGCTGCCCCTGATGATGTTCCAATTAATCCCGGCTCTACAATAGGGTTACGAAACAAGGCTTGCATAAGTGCGCCTGATACAGAGAGACCTGCACCTACAATAACGCAAAGAAGTACACGCGGTAAACGTATTTGCATAAAAACCCCTTCTTGTATAGGCTCAATTTTAGCATCGGGATGGAACCCGAAAGCTTTCGCAAGGCTTATGAATATTTCTTTATAAGTAATATCAACTGCGCCTGTCCGAATAGCAAGCACCATAGTGACAAGAAGCAATATAATGAATGCAGTATATAGCGTACCATATTTTAGGCGCGATGTGTCCAGTGTTTATTTTGTATGAATTACTTCCATCAGCTTAATAATATTCTCTCCAGTGCGGGGACCAAGATAGAATAAATCATGTTCTTCAAATCTATATATACGATTGTTTTTTGCTGCGGGAGTAAGTGCTATGCCTGGCATTGCCTTAAAATTATCTGCACCTAAACGATCATAACCATAATCAGTTGCAATTATAACATCCGGCTGGGTTTCAGCTAATATTTCTGGACTCAATTCTCTCATCTTTTTTGTAGTATCTAAAACATTTACTCCACCTGCTGCCTGCAAAATAAAATTGGGAGCGCCTTTGGGGCCGAAAGGGAAATATTTGTTTCCGGCTCTGCCGAAATGAACGATCATAACCCTTGGAGTATCGGTGTATTGTTTTCTTTTTTCTGCTGCCAGTTTCATAGTAGAATCAATGCCCCGGCATATAGAATCTGCTTTAGCGGACACATTGAAATACCTGCCTAAATCCTGAATAAGTGCTTTTGTATCTTCCACATTCTCTGCACTTCTGAATTGCACAATGGTAACTCCCACCTTTTGAAGTTGCGGAAGAAGATTATCAGGACCAACCGAATTATCGGCTCCTCCATTATACATAAATGCAGTAGGTTTTAGAGATATAATGCCTTCCGCATTTAGCATACGATGGTAACCTACCGTTGTAATTTTTTTTGCAGCATCAGGATAGGTGCTTGATAAATCCACTCCAACTATTTTATCTCCTTGTCCGAGTGCAAATATTAATTCGGTTAATTGCTTGGATGCACAAACAATGCGAACAGTATCCTTTGTATTTGCTATGCCTTTATTACCGAACCTTCCACATGAACACAAGAACATGATATAAATAATTGCAGTACTAAATACTAAGCTATTTAAAATTAATTTTTTCATAAAATGGGCATTTTATCCTTTCAGGGGTGCAGCAAGTGCCACACCCCATAAAAGAATAGTCATTAAAAACTAAAAAGTGTACTTAAGTGTTAAACCGCCATAATATGTGGCAACATAAGGAGCAGGTAATATATATCCATCTCCGCCAGCGCCACGAGCTTGTGGTTGTTTTGGAAAATAATTCACATCATTAGATTGTGCCAAATCCTGGATATTAGCTGCAAAAAATACAGAGGTGTAATATGTTGCACCCAATGCATTATTAACGCCACCATATACATCAACTGAGATGTGTCCGAATTGATGTGCAAATCCAAGTCTTCCATTGAGCAAACTATATGAACTCATGTAATGCTCATTGTCAAAGGTAAACGGTACTTTGTCTACATACTGATATGTTGCATGCAGATAAAATCCGATTTTGGTACCAAAGTCAAGTCCGGCATTAGCCATATTAGGGGCAACCCCAACTGCTTTGTTGCCAGAATAGGAAGCTGTAACGGTATCGGTAGTACCCTTCTTACCATAGATATTATAGGTTATGTATTTAGCTTGGTCATATGTGTAGCTAACCCACGGGCGAATCATATTAACGGATGCATTTTTATCCGTAATAAAATTATAAGCTAAGGTTGCTTCAACCCCCATATTACGTTGCTCACCTGCATTGGTATATGTTCCAACACCATTCACAAACTCTTGTATAAGCCTGTTTGTTATATCGAGGTCGTAAAAAGCAACGTCGTAATAAAATTTGCTATTGAATACCTTCCCTTTACTACCCACTTCATACTGGATGGCACTTTCAGGTTTTAAACCCAAGTCTATAGAGTTATCAGTATTTACTACATTGCTTAAGCCCGGAGGGGTATATCCCATACCAACACTAGCATAAAGAGATACATTCGGATTAAGTGCCTCTACGATTGAGCCGCTAGGTGTAAAAGCCGGTTTAACTGGGCCACCAAAGATTGGTGGATTATTCCCTACCTCATGATTGGAATTAAGCATATTCTCAATATAAAACTCTGAATAATTCATGCTACCACCTACTGTAACAGTAAAATGAGCCGGTAATTTGAATCCCCATTGGGTGAAGAGATTGTAGTTTAATGCAAAATCTTGCGCATCGCTGGGTGAACCATTTGTTGCCGTGAATTGTGTAGGAAGTAAATTATGATTTTCACTGTATCCATTAGTCGTTTCAGCTATTTTTTGAAAACTGCCTCCTAATATTGCATCCAATATTCCTTCATGAAAACTAAAAGCATCACGACCACCAAAATCACCTTCTGTGTAGTCAGTATATCCATGTGCTATAACTTGGTCAATATCACGACTTAAAAGGAATACTGTGGCTTCATCACTAAAGTGGCTATTGAACTGGTATTTGTCAGTTACTCCGCCACGCGCACTTTCTAATGTCACGCGAGAATAGTTCTCATCATAGTTAGTATCTCCTACTGCTTTTTTGCCATATACTTGAGCACTATCCAACTCACCCGAAAGTTGCTGGTTAGAGTAATTATATGAAAAATAACTCGATATAGTATTCTTATCACTTGTTTTAAAATTACCGGCAAATTCAGCAAATTGGTCTTTAGATGCATCATTGGGGCGGAAACCATTGTATGTTTGCCCGCCATAATTCACCCAAATACTTGATTTATCAGTTGCGGTTTCAATGGTAGTATTATTACGGAATAAACCATAACTGCCACCTATTGCCTGTTCTTGAATACTTGTTGTACCAGGTGCAACTATCGGAGTATATAAATGCACAGAACCGCCAATATAACTTCCATAGAGTGGTGAAGCGGGTCCCTTTATGATTTGAACTGCACCTAAGTTTGAATTATCTATATCATCCATAATGGTATTACCTGTTGCATCGGTAACCGGGATATTATCAATATATTCCATGTATCCGTAGCCACTGCCAGTATTTACACTTAAGTTTGCCGCAGAACCTAAATTTGGTATATAACCGCGAAGAATAATGCGGTCTCCCCCCCAAGCTTCACGGTTTTGCATTTCTACACCGGGAACAAGGTTTAGAGCATCTTGCAGGCTTAATCCGGATGAACGGTTAAGATCGCTGGTTGTGAGTGATGTTACTGTTGGTGTCTGGGATTGCCTAATTGCTAATATCTTTACTGTACCAAGACGGTTCGTATCATTTAACATTCCCTTTGCAGTGTCTTGCGCTTGTGCAAGTTGTAAGGAAAATAGGGATAAACTAAATATTGTACAAATTCTTTGTGTGTTTTTCATAGTTGAAATAAGTTTAAATAAGATGAATTATGAATACGCTATTTGGGCGCATACATGAAATGACTTTCCCATTATTCAAAGGGAAGTATTTAAAATAAAAAGTAATTGAATACCTCCTATGTTATGATAGGAGGGTGCCAAATGTCATCTATCTTGGCAGACACGTCAACCAAAACACACTTTGCCTTGATAGAGACTTGCGCACTTGAAAAGAAAGAAGGTGTAATAGATTCAGCAGGTATGTATTCTTTATAGATATTACTTACAATATCATTATTGCTATTATTACTTTGTTGCGAGGAGGAGAACATCTTCTTTATAAATCCGGAAAAAGCTTCGACTAAAATCGATTCGTTATCATCGGAATAGCATGTTATAAGTATTTTATCAGAATAAAATTGCATTGCCATGATATCATACCGCTGACCTTTATAAGTAAATTCTTTATTCTCTTCAGACCAAGATAGCGCACTATATTCTGAAGGGGTGAAAGAAAAATCTATAGTATTTTTTCTTGACAGCTTATGTCCATGTATAAGTGTTTGCACTTGCTGCTTACATGTAGACATTTTTACCCAATACATAATTTGTACACCACCGAGGTATAAAACAAAGATAAGGGTAAGGAGAGTACTTATAATTTTCCTCATTGCGGTGCAAATATAAAAATTAAATACTCATTGGTATTAAATCTGCAATATCCTTATGTTAAGGCCTGAGTTTTTTGGACTTTTGAAAGTGGATTTCAGGATATTTTCTTGTAATCCTATTTCCTTTCCCCATTTTATCAAATGCTGCGATTTCAGTGCATTTTTATAGGCGGGATGGACAATTCTTCATCCTACGGGAAAAGTGGGCTGTAGGTTGTTGAAATGCCCTTAAAAAGGATATTCCAATCTGGTGGTCTTGATGCTTATTGCTATCAAAAATCTCTGATTTTGGTCTGAAAAAACAGCATTTTTTCTCATGTAAGTGTCGTGATATTAACAAGACACTACATGTTTCACACTGAAACAATTTTTTGGCAGCTTTTTTAATAAAAAACCTTTTCATTTTCAGTTGTTTCCGCACAAATATTTTTCTTAAAACCATCCCATTCGCTGATTTTTTTTCACTTCCTTTCGTGTAGTTTATTGCCCATCAATGCTTTATAACTGTTTTTATTGCGAAAAACGGCATTCCCCGAAAAGTGTAGTTTTGACCTATCATTTTTAGGCTATAAAATCATTGAAAATGGAGGTCGATAATAAAACGAAAATTGCAGCTAAATTTTCTGAGCTTTTGGATAAGGCGGAATCAATTTTTGATCCCGGATACCTCAAAGAGAAATTTAATAAAGAGGACCTTTTTGAGGAAAAATTTAATCCCTTTTTGGATGGGTTGGGAAGTGAAATAAAATCTCTGCCCCAAGATAAAGTCATATTTTATCACATTGAATTTTGGATAACGGAACTAACAGAAAGGATTAGAAAAGCAAAGAGTAAAGAGAAACTATCCGAAATAGGTACAATATTTTTATCCTACCGCAAGAAACTACGGGCAAATCTAAGTGAAATCAACTCTGATTTGATGAATACAGAACTGCCTGTAAAAGAAGAACCTAAAGCAGCCGTTGAAAATCCTTTATCGTTCAAAGATATATTCACAGTGACGGATTGGAAAAAGTATATTGATGTATTGCACGAGGTCGATAATCCGGTTATTGATAGTAATTATAAATTCATTGGAAACCCTAAAAAACATAAGGGTGTTGTTTGTTCCTGGATTAAGGAATTGCAGAATAAGGGTATAATTCACAAGAAATTTACCCGGCAGGAATTGGCAGGGGTTCTCAATAAAGAAATACAAGGATTAATTTTAGGAAAGGACGGTAAAACCTTTGGTAACAGTTCTCTTGCATATGATAAT
>Ga0206873_1274_pt1 | contig 10458 bp, 13 predicted proteins | sample Alteio_BWOrgCont_11_FD_152631 | JGI IMG/M metagenome (GOLD analysis project Ga0206873, IMG submission 152631) | Enriched cells from forest soil in Barre Woods Harvard Forest LTER site, Petersham, Massachusetts, United States -... | ecosystem: Environmental > Terrestrial > Soil > Temperate forest >...
GTAGACACAAAAATAGCCCCTACCCATCAAGGCAGGGGCTAATGAACGAAAGGGTATGGTGTTTGTGGAGAAAATATTAAGTGGTCGGCTTTAAGGATTTTGCTGCATCCAGCCCACCTTGAACAAATGCAATAATAACGGGTAAATTAACCCAGGCGGGTAATGAGATATGCAAATCAGCTGCCAAATTCATGGCATCGTTTGCCAGAGACGTAAAATCGACAGGTTCATTGGAAGTCATTTCAAGATAGGCCGAAAAAGCATCGTTGCCTGCTTTTAAAAAATCTTCAATCTTGTGAAATAGTCCGAATAATGACATTGTTAATCTCCTGCTTCTATTCTTTTAAAATCTTCTGATTGGGTTATGTTGTTTATTTGAGCCATGGGATTATTTACTGTGGTTATATTTGTTAGGGGGTTAGGTTTTGTAGGTTGAACTGGCGTTGAAGTCTGCCGATGTTCAATTGCCAGTGTCAGCCGTTCACTTGTCACCACAACCTCGTGCAGGAACGCAATAAGTTCAGGCAGATACTGTAAAAGCTGCACCAGTTTAATCATCGTTTCCATCACTACCACCTAAACTTTCCATCTCGTGTGTCCGTGTGAAAATGCCGATCTTCCGGGTACCAGTGATACCCGCCTGACCAGTTGTTTAACAACACCCGCGCTTTATTGATGTATTCTTCTGATATTACCCAGTCCGCTCCACGGCCATCCAAATGCGTGGAATCACTCACCGCCCCATGAAGTACTGCGTTATGCTCTTTGGTACGCAAACCACTCGTGATGGTAATGGGGCAAGCCAATATGTCTCTTACCGCTTGTAACCTATGGGCAAGATTGGAGATGTTCGTAAAGACTTGGTGTTGGATGTTTATTGGCAACGTCTGATAATAATACGCAGCACCGGGGCTTGTCAGGAACTCTGATAAGTTGAAGCTAGCGGTTAATTGTTCATCACTCATGGTTGTTACCTCTAACCAATGACCAAATAAGTCCACGCATAGGCAGTACCCGTTGTTAATGCAGAGGATCCACTGTTAATTTGCCAAGTGGTTGTGGTGGTATTTGCCGGGTAAACCGCAACTTGCGTGGTGTTTGCAACAAGCGCTTGTGTGGCCGCATTTGCCGGTTGCAGATGGATTGTTTTTGGAGCGCTTCCGTAGGCATTGGCAAAAGTAATAATGGCCAAAGCGCCCGTTGTAATGCCAGTACCGCCTGGAGTTATATTAATCGTTCCGCAAACGTCAGTACCTTCAGAGGTAATGGTTGCGGTGCCTGTACTACCATTTGCCGACTGGCTGACAACAGTAGGTTGAGTTCCTCCTGTGACGATGTGACCGTTTTTATCGATCTCAAAGTTCATGGTGCCATTGCGTAACCCCAAAAAGATTGCCGCGTTAGCTGATTCAGCGCCGTTATCAGCGACCAGAGCCGCATTCCACGAAGAGGACCATGAAGGTTCTCCAGAAGGCATTCCAAAATAACCGCCGATTTCAATCGGAGAAGTTCCGGTATTTCTGGCAAATCCAATGACGCCAATGTTTGCGCCCCCACTGCCAGAAGTTGCCGTTAAGCATCTGGCATATAAGCCAATGTTGTAAAACGCGTTGGAGGCTCGACCTTCAATGCCGTAGTTGTAGCCTGTGCCGGTAGATCCAAGACAATATCCCTGAAGGGCAAAATTACCGTTTTGATTAAAAATTCCAGTATTAGTTCCAGCGCTGTTATTAGTCACCTGAATCCCCATGGAGGAAGCACCGCCCGCCCATCCAGCGTTGAGCGTTGTTTGTAAGGCACTGACTTGCTGACCAGATGAGCCAGCACCGGTAATATTCAGAAATGCTCCAGCGGCAGCGGCGGTCAAAGTGGAAGGTAACGTTCCGGTTATGTTTAGGAAGTTGCTGCTCGCACTGGAACCGCTTAAACTCCCGGCAGTCGTGATCGTTCCATTTTGTAATTGGCCATTTAAAAGCAGGTTTCCGTAAATGGTTCCGGTGGTTTGGGTTGAAATATTAATATCCACATTTGCAATAACGGTCATGGTACCAGTGGTGTTACCGGTATACTGCAAACCGGTTGTAATCGCCGTACCCCCACTGTTGAATAAAGCGGAGTTGGTCAGGTTGACGATAAGAGTGGAGTCCATGATGTAGTTGATATAAACGCCAACACCCCCATGTCGTTGGCCCGTATACTCAATAAAAACGTTTCTGTTTGGTGCTGATGAATAGCTCCCCAACACCAAGCCATAGCTCACAGGTCCGTAAAAGGCATTACACTTGAATGTAATACTGTGGCAAGCGTCGATCTGAAGATTGTAATGAAGATTGGTGTCGCATTGGATATCACCGCCGATGACCTGCTCGCAATCATAAAACCAAGCGCCAATGTAACAACCAATAAAATAAAGCTTATCAAAAAGAATGTCATCCGCACCCGCTGCATAGAGGCCATAATAACCTCCCTTGGTCCAGAATCGACTTATTTGCCAGTCATTACCTTGCAAAGTAAGCGCATATTGACTTGCATTGTTACCTACTTCCCAAAGCGTTAAATCTTGAATAAAGGCATGGGATTGCGTATTACTGGATCCCATAATGATGCCGTTCCCGCCCTGGCAATCCATCTGTAGCTTAAGAATGGAGCCACCCGGAGAAAAGTTCATGGCCTGAACCGTGTTGGTTGTTCCTGCTGTGCCAACATTGGAAACAAGCATGGCATCCGCATTGATGACAACGTTAGTTGGTACATTTAAAGTAGAGTTGAACAGATACGCGGCTCCTGCTAAGGTAACCGGAAAAACAACAGTTACTTGCCCGGAACCTGTGGGGTGGTTGACATCGATGACATCGGTAGGAACCATATTCCCGGCAGCGGTTAAAGCAGCATTAATTGCTGAGGCATTGTCCGTTCCAATCCAAGTAATAGATTTCCCAGTGACATCGGAATCAGCGGCATTTCCAGAAAGCGTAATAGAGCCGGTGCTCGTTACATGTAAGACAGTGCCTTGAAAGATATAATAGCCATTGGTGATGTCGTAAATATTAATTTGCTTACCGACGTCACTCAGTCTAAAGTTATTCCCTGCACTGGTAACGGTTGGACTGCCACTTGTGGTAACAGCATCATCTACCCGATGAGCATCAGCCACGGCCCCATATGCGGCCACGTTAATCGTTGGCCCGGAAGAGCCTTCAGAAATATCACTCATTGTCTATTCTCCTGTGTACAGGCCGCAGACCGTGATAGGAGTGGTTGCTGAGCCTTTTTCTATAATTAAGGCTTCACCCATAAAGCCCCGGAAGGTATAGTCATCGAAGTCCACGGCAAGTCCAGAGCCTGCTGTTAAATAAAAGGGTCCCCAAACTAGTCGAGAACCCCAATAAATCGTAATGGTGTCTGTCGTATTGATAGAAATAAAGAGTTTACGAACTTCCAAATGCCGTGCAGAATCTGCCGCAATTGCTGTGATGCTGGCATTTGAACTGTCATTAATATTAAATGGAACCGCGATATTATCAGCCATGAATGAAAATCCTCTTACTTGTTACCAATATTTCCGAAATACTTTGTCCAGAGATAAGTGAGTCCCCGCTCTCCCATCGAACCGCAGACTGCAGCGATAATGCTTGAGACTTTGGGCTCCATTCCTGTTGATGATGTTAAAATCTGTACGGAATAGGCCACAAAGCCAGCCACAATTGCGCCTCCGACCCATCTGGCGTTACTTGGCAATGGGTTGGCAGTATTTAGCGTGTGTCCAATCCATGCAACAATTCCCATAAGTGCTGTTGAAATAGAAATGATTAAAGCATCCTGACTGCGATCTTCAGGTAACATTACGGCACCTCCGTTACAACAAATCCCATTACATCGATATACACTCCCGAAGATTCATTGTTTCCCGCCAGATCAAATTGTTGAGAACTATTCAACGTAAAATCCGGCAGATACCCCGTGAAAGATGTATTGGAAAAACCTGCACCAATAATATTGGAGGTTCCAGTGGTTCTAAATTCCAAATAACTGCCGACCGAGGTGTAATGCAAATCACAGATTGTTGAAATAGGAGGGACATATGCGCTGGCATTGGTTGTTACAAAAGAAGGTGAGGTGGTCGTTGCTACTGTGGTTGTCCCAGGTCCTTGCGGACCACTGCCCGTTAAATAACTGGCGGGTACATTCCACATAATTTTAGGTCGGTAAGGCCATCCATTTGCGACGGTAAACGGAATAATATTACCGTTACTATCGGTCAGAATTGCAAAAGGAAGTTGCCGATAAGCGGTCGGCGTGAATCCCAATGATGTGGCAGGAAAGTTATCTCCGCCGGCGATGTTTCGGGTGGATAAAATAACGGAAGCTGAGCCGCTGCTAAGCATGGCATACATGTTGTACCAGGTAGAGGGAGCTGGCCCAAAACCGTAATAATAAGTTGTTCCATTGGCAATGGTCATTGCATTGGCAACCGTCAAACTGGTATTACTGGCAATGGCTGTAATTCTCTGTGTGCCGTTATAAACGGTATGAATGACGTCTCCCACCTGGAAGTCGGTTTCAAAACTTGTGCCAGAGCCCGTAATGGTTGTACTGGATGAGCCCCCTGTACCGATGGTTCCAGGCAGCGGTGATCCCCCTTCAAAAACAGGAGTCAAAGAGGTTCCGTTGATATTATAAGTGTCGGTAGAATCTCTTTCGGCGACATTCATGGCTGCCAGACTGGAAGAAGAAGACCATACGGGTGCAGAACTGCCATGATAATTGGTAGGGTATGAAAAAACAGATTGATTGACGGTGCCGTTGTAAAATTTCAGAGAATGCGTGCTGGTATTGTACCAAATCGTTCCTTCAGATGGACCAGTGGGGTCAGTAGAAACAACCAAGGGCGCTATCGGATAAAAGTTCGTTCCATTATTTGTGAAATCCCAATATCCATTCGTTTCATTCCAACGGATAGAAGTAGTTGGAGATGTACCTCTTAGAACGTTTAGTAGCACATTGCTCGAAGGTGTTCCAGAAGCACTTGCATGAAAATTAAAATCTAAACCGCTCATTGTAATCGTAAAATCATTTGCCAGAGAGCCAGATTGCATGTTGTTGATGTAAGAAGAAATGGTTTGGTCATTGCCATAAGTATCCACAAAACTGGCGTCTACAGCAGTTGCGTCATTTGCAGTTCCATTGGTGAATGTTCTGCTTTTGGCGGTCACGCTCAGGCTGGCATCTGCAAAGGAAGAAAATAAGACAGACAACAAAACAAAAAATAAGATAAATAATTTGCGCATTAACGAACTCCCATGGTTTGAACAGTAAACTCCAACTCGAAAATATCCACTGGCTGATCAGCCCCGGACTGGGTAATCTGTGGTTGTATATTGCGAAATAAGCCTTGCGGAAAAAATCGGGTATTTTGAATCGCTTGCCCACCCCATTGATAAGTATTTGGATTTGCGGTCCATACACTGCCATCCCATGTGTATCCGACTTTGGTCAAGGCAATAGTATTTGATGGACCGATACGGTCCCCGTAATCCATAGAGTATCCTATGCCCAGGTTATATGTTCCTTGGCCTCGCACGCTGATCCGAGCTTCTACAATCTGTTTGCGAAGGTTTGGATTACCAAAATCCAGATACGGAAAAGTAATGTATGCATTAATGGGTGAGCCATTGAAATCATATGTACTAGGAGAATGAATAAAAATATTGCCCTCGGAATCCCCGTGATACCATGTGCCATCGGTATCGATCAAAGAGCACAAAATATAATTGCCAGAGGGATAACGTTCTTTATACCAGCAGTTGAGCCGGTAATCAAAATGCCAGATAACATTCGGAAGAGATTGACCTTCCTCGGTGACGGCAAAGCTGATTCGCGTATTGATCCAGTCATGCCAACAATGAGACAAATAGGCGTAAGCGCTAGAAAGTGCTTCAAAAAGATTCCGGACTTTCTCTGAGAGATACTGGTAAACCATTTGGGCCTGAGATACACCCAGATAAGAAAAATCATAGGTGGCAACTCCTTGAGGAGTCAGGTAAGCCACTTTCATCCCATATTGCACAAACTGTCGAAACCCGGCGACCCCAAAGTCAAAATTAACGCCCACATAATAATACGGATTTCCGGTAGATCCATCTCCAAACACAATTCCTGCACTTCGGGTTTTACTGACCAAGATACAAGGGGCCAGTTCGCCTGGAACAAAGAAAGGGGTAATTCCGGTAATCACCTGGCCATCGTTTGAATTACAATTTATAAAGCCACCCGTTGCATTATTTGCAGAGTAGGTTAATATTTGATTCCCAACAGTCGTTTCAGTCCCGGCCGTTAAATGGACATTTCCGGAGATACCGCTACCGTTTTGTTGAGAAATTGAAACTGTTGCTGGCAATGATGAAGTAGTTATTGAGCCACTGGCGACTATATTTGCCCCGGCTGAATCTTGGTAAATATTAATTACCGTATTACTGCCGGAGGTTGTAATGGTGAAGTAGTAAAGAATACTGTCCGCTGATAAAGTACTATTGGCATCACTAATCCCAATAAGATTCCAGTTGCTGGTTAAGGTATCGCCCGTCACCGATTCAAAGGTGAAGCTGGATAAAGCGTTATAGCCGCTGGTGATATCGTCGGCCGTAGAGAAGTATAGTAAATTGGGATTAGAGGTTCCACCAAACATCCAAAGCCGGTTTTGGGTAAATATAGAGGCAACTGCACCTGTAGGTGCTCCATTACCAATGGTTGTAATACTCGACCCATTCCAAAATACGGGTGCGCTGGAACCGTCACAAATTACAAGATTGTTTTGCGCTGTGCAGAAACTGGGATAGGCACCATTGGCTATCGTTGCGCCAATACTAGTAGAAGTTCCCGAAACCAGCTTGTAAACCTTGGTGCCTGAACTATAGATAAAGTAACTGTTACCGCCCGTTTGAATAAACCGGTATAAGCCGGTTATAGGGATAGATCCTGTATTTTGATAGAGCGAGTATCCAAATGTTTTTGATTGTCCCCCTCTGTTTAAAGGAATGAAATTTTCAATGTCTCTAAACTCACATTGCGCATTTGGGTTTTGAGGGGTGGCAATAGAAATAAGAGCATTATCTTCACTGATAGAATTAATTCCGCCGGTTAAATTATTTAACCGGAAAAGTTGAGAATTCGAACCCATGATTTATACCTCTAAAATGCCGAAGGCCATTGTTGAGGAAGCCCCGTATCTTTTTTCATATCTGCCAAAAGTTTGCTTATTTTATTCAGGTAGTTCTGATATGCCTCACCAAAATCGGGTCTACCAATGCGTTCACAGAGGTAGGCATACACTCCCTCCCGTATTACATCTTCATCTTTAAACGGAATAACTAATGTGTCTGTTGGGTTAACTACTTGCGGAATATCTTCAAAGTAATACAGCGTAATGGTATAGTCCTGATCCGGAATGGAATCTAAAAACAGTATATTGTTAAATTTACTCCATCGTTTGGGCATTTGTACGGGTATAGAACGATTTTCGTATTTACGTTGAAATGCCCTGTAATTCAGTTCTTGAAGTTCTCCTTGATAATCTTCAGCTTCACGACGAATCCGGGTAACATCTTTTGGATCAATAGGGTTGGTTGCTACAGAACCCAAATTATAATTGTTGATACCTATTGTGTAGGTTAACGCCAAGCTGGTTTCTGCAAACCAATATCTCCCCATTCTGTTCATTTCTTGAATAACCGTATTGATCAAGTCCAGGGCAATATTATAGGGAAATTCTTGACTGTCTGAAAAGCTGCTTAACGTTTGATCAAGATTTACTTGTCGATAAGCGGCTTGACAAATACCTAGTGCAGTTGTCATCAGTTGCTTCCTATCTCTCTATATAAGGTCTTAGGTGTTCGGCAATATAATAAGGAATTTCTACCTGCTTGTTACACTCAACTTCATAGTCTTCGACAAAATCCTGTCCGTCTTTCGAGCCCATAATTTTCCCCGTTATAAATTTTCTAATATTTCCAGTTTCAGGGTCTAATTTTTCAGTGATAGCTAAATTACGAGAATAAATATAAACAGCTACCAATTCTTGTGTGTCTTCTGCAGATGCCGGTAAATCTAAAAATTCAGTTTTAGCATCTTCTTCAGGCGTTGCTTTAAAAGTTTTCGTCATAATTTTCCTTTCTATAATATCTGTAAAGGACCTTGTAAATATTGCTTCATCAGTGCTTCATTCCGTTTTTCGCCATCCTGTTTATCCTGGCTACATTGTTGTATAAATTCGTAAACTGAAGCTGGAACTTTATTGGCTCCCGGTTTTAGATAAAAGGGGAACCCCTGAATCGAAATTAATTTAATGGGATATTGTAATTCTTTACTGACGGGGTCCATATAATAATCTTCACAATCCCTCCGTTCCAGATAAACTTCTACTAGAGGTTCATCTTGTATTTTTTCCATAAAAGTCAAATCGTCTTTATCGGCGGGAACCATTTTGGGTGTTTTGGGCTGATTAATATCCCTTTTTAAAATAATATAGCGTGCCATCATGTCACCTTTCTTTAAATCTACGTAACCCTCTTCTCTATAAGAGAAGAGGGTTTCAGTAGATTACTTTTATCCGATGGTTGCCCCGGATTCAATTCTCAAGAAAAATGAATTGTTCAAGATTGTAGGCGCTTGCCATGCTTTCCAACCTACAGTCCCTCTTTGGTTCAACGGATCATCGGAGCCGGAAGAACCAATTTCTTTTACAATCATTTCAAACTTGCCTGAGCCCCCGATGTCCAACACGCCAAATGCTTCCTGTCCCACAACAATGGTTGCATAGACGTTTGCACCACCGGAGCCGGCGCCGGTAAAGATAGGGCATAACGTGGATTGAAAAATTTCAATGCCGTAAATTGAACCAATAGACCCATCATACAGGCGGTCATTGGAGTGATATTGAAACGCATTTTTCAATTCCTGGTCATTAAAGATGTCATAAACCACATAAGGATGAACAAAAGCGACATAGTGCCCTTGGCCTATCCGGTCGTTTTCCTCGGGGCCCGTAAAGCGGTGTGTATTGGCCGCATCCAATGTGGTTAATGCTTTTCTAAAAAGCGCCAGGCTGATGGGATTGCTGGTGCTTTGTGCTGCTCTTGAGCTACCTGTTGCATAAATAACTGTGGTTCCAGCCTGAATGGTATTGGCAACCACTTTCTCAACAGATTCCCCGGCATTTTGTCCCAAGGCGGGCGTGACTTCACTCATAATTTTGTCAATGCCCAACTTGTTTAAGGCATCCGAAATCCCAACATAGTTGCCGTATTGACCCACTGTCGTCGTTACTTCGCTGATGGAAATCGGTGTAGAAGTGGGAGTTGCTCCTTCGGTAAGTGGGCTGGTCGAAAGGCCAAAAGCATTAATTCTACGCCAGGAAACCTGGTTACCCATGTTATCGCCATAGGCTGTCATTTGACCAAATTTATAAAACGTTTGTGCTTGCCGAGCGCGAAACAGCATCGTTTTTTTATAGAACTGTTTTGCCTCTGGCGTTAATGTTGACAATGTATCTGTCATATCTTAACTCCTAATTTACGTAAATTTTATTTCAACTGTCCAGCTTGTCTTGCCTTTTTAACTTGCTGGAATTTTTTGTAATCGTCACCTGCCCAGGCCAAGGCATCGGCCAGACTGGTGAATGTATGTTGACCTGTATTTGAAACTTCAAACTTCAGCGCATTTTGCTTCATCGCATCCTGCTGCTGTTGCTGTTTAGAGGTATTGTTATAATGCTGGAGTTTCTGGTTATATTCATTCACCGCCTGTTGAATCAGCCCTCTAGGATCAATCGGCTGTCCTGCCCGCTGTGCATGCTCTGCCAGTTGATTAGCCCGCAGAGTGATTTCTTCCTGAAAAGGGGCTAGATGCGGATTAGCCTGTTTGAATTCGTCAACCAACCCCGCATTTTTTTGAGACGCGTTCACAATCTGGGCTGCCTGGGCGGTTGCGGCATGAACAGCTTGATTCACCACCCAATTCGCATACCCTACCGGGTCATGTGTTAAAAAATTTTGAAGTTGTTGTTGCGGATTGGGTTGCATGGGGGGCTGATCTCCAGCCAAAAAACGTGCAGAATCTTTCATGCGTTGATCCATCATCGCATTTTGGCGGGCCAAGGCCTGGATATGCTCAGGCAAAACCGCAGGTTGTTGGGGTTGTGGAGACGGTTGGGCTTGAGTTTCCTCAGCCGGATTAAGACGTTGTGACATACAAATAAACTCCTAACTTAGTAAGTGTTTTACGTGGCTGATACGTCAGCTCCCAACGTGCCCAATTCACCCCTGCTGGCAGCGGTCCAAAATACCGGTTTACCGTCCCGGTTAGACGTAAATAAAATTAAATAATTTTAAAACTTCTTCCGGCTTTCCCATTCCTTCAGACGCCGAAGTCCCCATAACCCCAAACTGAGTCCTATAAAGAATT
>Ga0206873_1333_pt1 | contig 10458 bp, 11 predicted proteins | sample Alteio_BWOrgCont_11_FD_152631 | JGI IMG/M metagenome (GOLD analysis project Ga0206873, IMG submission 152631) | Enriched cells from forest soil in Barre Woods Harvard Forest LTER site, Petersham, Massachusetts, United States -... | ecosystem: Environmental > Terrestrial > Soil > Temperate forest >...
GGAAGTGCTATCTTACAATCATGAATCTACTCGTACTTATTCTCATCCTGTTTCTGTTGTTTGGCGGCGGCGGCTTTTACTTTGGCGGCCCCGTCATCGGCGGCGGCGGCCTCGGCCTGCTGTTGTTGATCTGCCTCGTGATTTATCTGATGGGCGGCCTGCGCACGCGGACCTAGCCTGGCGAGCCTGGCGACGGGCGAGTGCGCGTCGGCAGCTTACGCCCCGAGCTGCGGGCGCTTGGGGTCGGGCCAGTCGATGTGAAAGAACTTGCCGCGGGGCTGGTCAACGCGTTCGTAGGTGTGGGCGCCGAAGAAATCGCGCTGGCCCTGCAGGAGATTTTGCGGGAGACGCTCGGCGCGGTAGCCGTCGTAATAGGCAAGCGCGCTGGAGAAGCAGGGCATGGGGACGCCGTACTCGGCGCCGAGGGCGATGACGTGACGCCAGTGGGCCTGGGCGGCGGCGATTTGGGCGTTGAAGTAGGGGTCGAGCAGCAGATTGGCAAGCTGAGGGTCGCGGGCGTAGGCCTCGGTGATTTTCTGGAGGAAGGCGGCCCGGATGATGCAGCCGCCGCGCCAGATTTGGGCGATTTCGCCGAAGTGCAGAGTCCACTTGTATTCCTTCTGCGCCTCGCGCATGAGCTGGAAACCCTGGGCATAGGAACAGATTTTGGAACAATAGAGGGCGTCGTGGACGGCCTGGACGAGTTCGGCCTGGTTGCCGGAGAATTTTTTGTCGGGGCCTTTAAGAATTTTGGAGGCGGCAACGCGTTCGTCCTTGATGGCGCTGACGCAGCGGGCGAACACGGCTTCGGCGACGGTCGGGGCGGGTACGCCCATGTCGAGCGCGCTGGTGGAGGTCCACTTGCCGGTGCCTTTCTGCCCGGCAGTGTCGAGGACGACATCCACGAAGGGGCGGCCGGTGACGGGGTCCTTTTGTTTGAGGACTTCGGCGGAGATTTCGATGAGGAAGGAATCGAGCACGCCGGTGTTCCACTTCGAGAAGATGTCGCCGATGGCGGCGGGGGCGAGACCGAGGAGGCGCTGGAGGAGGTCGAAGGCTTCGCAGATCATCTGCATGTCGCCGTACTCGATGCCGTTGTGAACCATCTTGACGTAGTGGCCCGCGCCGTCCGCGCCAATATGAGTGGTGCAGGGGACGCCGCCCTGAATGGGTTTGCCGGGGGATGCGCCGGTGAGGGGCTTGCCGGTCTTCGCGTCCACTTTCGCGGCGACCGCGTTCCAAATGGGTTCGAGTTCCTTGTAGGCCGCGGGGTCGCCTCCGGGCATGAGGGAGGGGCCGAAACGCGCGCCTTCCTCGCCGCCGGAGACGCCGGAGCCGATGAAGCGCAGTCCCCTGGCCTTGAGCCGTTTTTCGCGGGCGATGGTGTCGTTCCAGTTGGCGTTGCCGCCGTCGATGATGATGTCGCCGGGTTCGAAAAGCGCGGCGAGCTCGTCGATCACCGCCTCCGTGCCGGCGCCGGCCTTGACGAGGATGACGACCTTGCGCGGGCGCTTGAGGGATTGCACGAATTCCTCGAGCTTGGCGAAGCCGACGAGGCCGCCGGGCGTGTTGGGGTTCTCGGCGACGAAGGCGGTGGTCTTCGACGCGGTGCGGTTGAAGACGGAGATGCGGAAGCCGTGGTCGGCGATGTTGAGGGCGAGGTTCTGGCCCATGACGGCGAGGCCGACGAGGCCGATATCAGAGGTGGCGGTGGACATGGTGGGAAAGTGTTTTGGTGCTTAGTTTTTAGGAAACGGAAGACTGAGCCTAGGGATGCGATGGGGACGGCAAAAGCTTAAAATGCGGCGGGGCTGGGCGGGGGTCTAGAAAGAGCGCACCGATTCGGAGTTGAAGAGCGGCACAAGTTGGCTAGGCTGCACTTCGTGCGTATCCTTAGAAGGGGCTTGATGACGATGGGGCTGGGCCTCGCAGCTTGCGCGTCACCCAAGCCGGCGTTGACCAACCTGCCGACGCCCGCGCCAGTCGCGAAGCCCGTATTCACTGCAGAGCAAGCGAAGGCCTTGGCAACGAGCGAGTGTTTAGCGTGCCACGGCCCGGTCTCGACCCCCTACTATCCCACGTTGCGGGGAATGTCTGCGGAAGAAATTGCCTTGGCGCTACGGAATTTCAAATCGGGGACGAAAACCGGCCGTGTGATGCCGCAAATTGTCAAGACCATGAGCGAGGAGCAGATCGCGAAGGTTGCGGCGTATTTGGGCGGGCAAAGCGGGTAGCCATCGTCGCCGAAATGCTTGCGCAAGGGTCTTTGCACGGTTTAGGAAGCGTGGTCATTGCTATGAGCAAAAATCTTGCGCTCACGGACGCACATTACACGTACCTGCGCCGGCAGCACAGCCACGCGGGAGATGCTTTGCTGGCGGAGTTGCGGCGCGAAACCGAGCAGCTCGGCGACATCAGCCGGATGCTGATTCCCGAGGAGCAGGGGACGCTGCTGGGCCTGCTGCTGGCGGCGGCGGGTGCGCGCGAGGTGATCGAGATCGGGACGTTCACGGGGTACAGCAGCACGTGCCTGGCGCGGGCGCTGCCGGCGGGCGGGCGCCTGCTGTGCTGCGACCAGAGCGACGAATGGACGGCCATTGCGCGGCGTTACTGGGCGCGGGCGGGCGTGGCGGAGCGCATTGAGCTGCGCCTGGGCCGGGCGGCGGCCACGCTGGATGCGCTGGAGCCGGGGCGGATGTTTGATTTTGCGTTCATTGACGCGGACAAGACGGGCTACGACAGTTATTATGAAAAGCTGCTGCCGCGGATGCGGCGGAATGGGTTGATGGTGTTCGACAACATGCTCGCGCACGGACGGGTGCTCAAGCCGGAGAGCGCGGATGACCGCGCGCTCGACGCGCTCAATCACAAGCTGGCGCGCGACCCGCGCGTGGAGTGCGTGCTGCTGCCGGTGGCGGACGGCTTGCAACTGTGCCGGAAGCGGTAAGTTTTATTGCAAAATCAAAAATTTGAACAGAAGAACGCAAAGGCGCGAAGAAAAGGGGAAACTAGAAAGAGTGGCATCACGAAGTGCACGAAGAAAATGGCTGCTTTCGGCTTGTGGGCGTGCGCGCGGCGAATGTAGGATTTTGTCATGGCGTTCGCGGATTCCCAAACGCGCGATGAACTGCTGGCGGAATTGGCGGGTTCGCCGCCGCCGCGGCGGGTGTCGGCGGCGCTGCGGAAAAAGGCGCTGCGCGGAGCGGTGCCGTTGTTGGTGTTGCTGCTGGCGCTGGTGTTCGCGGGGGTGGGGCTGCTCGCCGCTTACTTTGTTTTCCCGTGGAATTTTTACCAGGACTGGCAGTTGCGGGCGGCGGACGCGGGTGAGTCGCAGGCGCGCGTCATGGCGGTGACGAAGACGACCATGAGCGAGGGCGGCAGCAAGAATACGCCGGGCACGCCGGTGATGCAGTATGATTTTGATTTCTACACGGCCAGCGGGGCGACCGTGCACGCCCAATGCTACACGACAGGACCGCGGTGGGACACGGGCGCGGTGGTCATGGCACGGTACCGCCCGGAGAACCCGACGGTGGCGTGCCTCGAAGGGGCGCGGCGGAGTGAATCCGATCTGGGCGGCGTCATTACCCTGCTTTTTCCAATCACGGGCGGCGTGATCGCGGGGTGGGTGATCTTTTCGCGACGCCGGGCGCTTGCTGTGCTAGCCAACGGGCAGGTGGCGAAGGCGCTGGTGACCGACCTCACACCGACCAACATGAAGATCAACCAGCAGCCGGTGTATAAAGTCACCCTGCTGTGCGTGGATCCGCCGGCGCTGGAGCCGTTGATTTTACGAAAATACCAGCCCGCGGTAATCGCGCTGCTCCAGGAGCGGATGCAATCGCAGTTGCCGGTGCTGGTCATTTACCGTCCGCAAAAACCGAAGCCCGTGCTGCTGCCGGAAACGTGGTGAAGGCGTGGGTTGTGGTACAGTTTGCCATCCTGATGGAGGGACGCGCTCCGTCGCGTCCTCTTCTTTAACTCAAACTGTACCACGACCAAGGCGCGCAAATGGTTTGCGCGGGAACGGGCCGCGGGTAGTTTGGGCGCATGAAACATTACGCTCTCCTCGCCGGCTGGGTGCTGCTCCTGCTGACCGGCTGCAACTCCACCACCATTTCCAACCTGTACGGGCCGCTGCCGACCACGGCGACGATTACGCAGGACGACAACGGGAGGACGATCACCGTGGCAAAGGGGGCGACCATCACGGCGACGCTGGCGGCCAACCCGACGACCGGCTACCAATGGGGCCAGCCGACGATGGGGAACGCGTCGGTGGTGAAGTTTGTGTCGTCGAATTACCAGGGGCCGAACTCGACGGCGATGGGCGCGGGCGGGACGACGACGTTCACCTTCCAGGCGACGAGCCTGGGGATCGCGCAGGTGCGTCTGGTGTATGCGCGGCCGTTCGCGCCGCAGGACAACCCGCTGTATTTCACGTTTACCGTGGTGGTGAAGCCGCAGGTCAAGGGAGCACAGTAAACAAAATGTGAAAGATCCGCAGCCTGTTGCGCCAGCGGGAGATTGTGCGAAAGTGACGACTAGCAATGTCATTTTCCATGAAATATTCCATTTTCTTTGGCGCGTTGATGGTGTTTGTGCTGGCGGGGTGCCAGACGCCTCCGGCGTTGCCCCCGGCGCCGGATGCGGCGGTGCTCGGCGACCATGACAACGGGCAAACCGTGGTGGTGTCGCGCAACGCGACGATTACGGCGACGCTGACGGCGAATCCGACGACGGGGTATCAATGGACGATGCCCACGGCACCGAATCCCCAAGTAGTGCAATTGGTGACGTCAACTTTTCATCCGCCGGACCCGGGCATGCCCGGCGCAGGCGGCACGCAGTCGTGGGTGTTCAAAACCGTGGGTCCAGGGAGTGCCGTGGTGCAACTGGCGTATGGGCCACCGCCCACCCCTCCGACGCCAGCGACCTACTTCACCTTTACCGTCGTGGCGCAGTAAAAATCACGGCAGGTCAATCGTCGCGCCGATGGGAGGGAGATGGAGGGTGAGGCCAGCTTGCTGAAAGAGCGCGGTGGCGGAGGGCTTGTCGATTTTGATCGGGGGAAAGGTGTCGTAGTGGACGCCGACGACATGCTTGGCCTTAACCATTTTGGCGAGGCGGATGGCGTCGGCGGGGCCGATGGTGAAGTTGTCGCCAATGGGAAGGACGGCGAAATTGAGTTTGAATTCCTCGGCGATGAAATCGAAGTCGTGCGTTAGCGCGGTGTCGCCGGAATAGAAGAACGCGCCTTCGGCGTTTTCGACGACGAAGCCGCCGGGGTTGCCGCCGTAGGAGCCGTCGGGCAGGCCGCTCGAGTGAATGGCGGGGGTGTATTTGACGCGGCCAAAGGGAAATTTATAGGAGCCCCCGAGATTCATGGGGTGGAGGTTTTTGAGGCCCTGCTTGCCCAGCCAGGTGACGATCTCGTAATTGGAGATGACCTTCGCGCCGGTGAGCTGGGCGAGGGCGACCACGTCGAGGATGTGGTCGATGTGGGCGTGAGAGACGAGGATGGTGTCGGCCTTGATGTCGTCGAGGCGGAGGTGTTTGGCGAGTTCGTTGCCGGTGATGAAGGGGTCGAAGAGGAGATGGTGACCGGCGGTTTCGACGGCGAAGGTGGAATGTCCGTAGTAGGTGAGTTTCATGGGGAAAAAGGGAAGCGGACTGGAAAAGAAATTTTACCGCAAAGACGCGAAGAACGCAAAGGGGACTAACTTTCCAAGAAAATATCTACGGAACAAAGCCAACGCTGGCAAGATGAGTCCAGCAAAAAGCGTCCAGCATACAGGCCGGCGAGCCGGAAGATGCTGGACGCTTAAATGGCTTAAGCCGCGGCGCGCGTGTTACTGGCCGGCGGCTTTTTCGAGGTGCCCGCCGAACTGGAAGCGCATGGCGGAACAGACCTTCTCGGCGAAGGTGTGGTCCTGGCGCGAGCGGAAGCGCGAGTAAAGGGCGGCGGTGAGGGTCTCGCACGGAACGGCTTCCTCAATCGCGGCCATGATGGTCCAGCGTCCTTCGCCGGAGTCGCTGACGCGCCCGGAGAAGTTGGAGAGGTCGGGGTTGGCCGCGAGGGAGATGGCGGCAAGGTCGAGGAGCCAGGAGCCGACGACACTGCCGCGGCGCCAGACTTCGGAAACGTCCGCAACATTGATGGTGTAATCGAGGTCGCCGTGCAGGCTGGGGGCGGTCTCGGCGTCAACCACGTGGGGACGGGAGTCGCAGTCGGCGTTTTTGAGGATGTCGAAGCCTTCGGCAAAGGCGGCCATGATGCCGTACTCGATGCCGTTGTGGACCATCTTGGTGAAGTGGCCGGCGCCAACGGGGCCGCAGTGGAGGTAGCCGTCCTCGGCGGTGGTGGGCGGGGCCTTGTCGCGGCCGGGGGTGCGCTCGGCGGTGCCGCGGCCGGGGGCGATGGTCTTGAAGATGGGGTCGAGGCGTTGGACGGCTTCCTTTTCGCCGCCGATCATGAGGCAATAGCCGCGTTCGAGGCCCCAGACGCCGCCGGAGGTGCCGCAGTCGATGTAGTGGATGCCCTTGGGCTTGAGGGCGGCGGCGCGGCGGCGGTCGTCGCGAAAATAGGAATTGCCGCCGTCAATGATGGTGTCGCCCGAGGCGAAAAGCGGAGTGAGCTGCTCGATGACCTTGTCGGTTACGGCGGCCGGCACCATGACCCAGGCGGCGCGGGGCACGGTGAGTTTCTGGGCGAACTCGGCGAGGGTGTACGCGCCGGTGGCGCCGTCCTTGACGAGGGCGTCAACCACATCCTTGTGGGTGTCGAACACGACGCAGGTGTGGCCGTTTTTGATAAGGCGGCGCACGATATTGGCGCCCATCCGTCCGAGTCCGATCATTCCGAGTTGCATGGTAAGTCCTGAGTTAAGAGAGGAGGTTGAAGGATTTAACGAAAAAGGCCGAGAGGCCGCAGCGCCGAAAGCGCGGGAGAGCCAGCCTACAAGGAGGCGCGGCGGGTGCAACAGGAATTGCGTGACGATGGGGTGACGGGAAGGGGGAGAACCGATGCACGTGGGCGGGCTTGCCTTCACCACGATTTAAGGCAAAATGAGGCGATGGGAATTGTCCGCGCCAAAGTAAGACTGGAAAACCCCAAGCTGTCCGAGTTGCCGACGCTGGAGGTGGATGCCTTGGCCGATACCGGCTCACTGTCTCTGTGCATTCCAGAAGAAGTGCGAGCACTCTTGCAACTGGAGGCGACCTCGCAAAAGGAGGTCACGACCGCCGAGGGGAAGCGGCATTTGTGCCCTTATGTCGGCCCGGTGCGCGTGCGATTTGGCAACCGGGAATGCTACGCTGGCGCAGTGGTGCTGGGGGACGAAGTTTTGCTGGGCGCGGTGCCGATGGAGGACATGGATTTGGTCGTCGTTCCGTCCGTGCGCCGGGTGGTGGTGAATCCGCTGCATCCGCATTTCGCAGCGGGACCGGCGAAGGGCTTTCGTTAAGGGATCAGTACCGCCCGGGCAGGCCGAAGTAATTGAGCCACCAGGCTTCCTTCCAGACGCGGTAGCGGCCTTCCCAGGTCAGGCGGCCGTGTTCTTCGTGGAGGTTGCGGGGGAAGAGGAAGCCGAGCTCGGTGTTGGTGCACTCGAGGAGGTACTGCTGGTTGTTGAGGTCGTGCAGGGGTTCGTCAGCAAAGAGCTGGAGCGGTTCGGCGCAATCGGCGATGCGCTGGCGGTGGAGATGGAGGAGCGAGCCGGGCGAGCGCGTCCACGGGGTGCGCTGGACTTCCCAGTTCGCGGGAAAAAAGCCGCCGAAGGGAAGGTAGATGTTGTCGGTGACGAGGCGCGCGCCGGATTGCGTGACCGAGGAGAAGACGTAGCAAACGGCGGTGTTGCCGGAGCGCTGGGGAAAAAACATGACCTGCAGACGGATGCGGGCTTCGTCGTCGTGGAAAACGGATACGCGCAGGGAGTGACCGGGGATGAGGTCGGCCTTGAGGGACTGCTGATGGCGAAATTTTTGGTCGCGCAGCCAGTCGCGCAGAACGAGGAAGCGGTGTTGGTTGGGCCACGCGTCGCCCTCGCGGTTGGCGGTGAAGCGCGGAAAGAGCGGCAGCGCGCTGAAACTGAGGGCCTTAATGGCGAGCCAGGTGTAGATGGTCTCGAAAAGCGGCCAGACGAGAACTCCCGTGACGACCCAGAGCCACACGGGGCGGTCGCTGCCGGTGAGTTGCGCGCCCACGGCCAGGGCGACGGAAAACAAGGCCCAGCGCACCCAGCGGTTGAGGATGCCGAGCACGGGCGAGGCCAGCGCGAATTGGGCGTAGGCGAGTCCCACCGCGAGGAGGAAGAGACCACCAAAATACGCTGACAGATCCATGGGGGCGGCAGGGTAAAAGTTTTCCATCACCGGCGCGATGGGCCGGGCGCGGCTGGCCGCGCCGCTAGTTCAGCCGCAGGGGCATGATCACACAGAGGAAGCTGTCGAGCGTCTTGAAGATGCCGGGGCTAAGCTCGTCCTTGAATTCAAAGAAGACCTCGTCTTGCACCAGCGAGCGCAGGGGATCGAGCAAAAAGGCGGGGTTGAAGGCGATCTGCACCTCGGCACCATCATAGGCGATGGCCATGGACTCGTGCGATTCGCCGTACTCGGGGCTCTGCGCGGAAATTTCGAGGAGATTTTTGGTGACCTTGAGACGGACGGAGTTGTTTTTGTCGCTGGTGACGAGCGCGGCGCGCTGCACGCATTCGGCGAGAAGCTCGCGCTCGATTTTAACGCGGTGCTCCGTTTCCTTGGGGATGACCTGGCGGTAATTCGGGTAGTTGCCCTCGACGATTTTGGAAACAAGGTAGATGTTGTCAACGAGGCCGTTCCCGCCGGCGGCTTCGCCGATCTGAATTTCGAACGCGACCTGCCGGTCGTTGAAGGTGATTTTGACGCTGGTGCCCTGGCCGAGGAGCCGCTGGAGTTCGGAAACAGTCTTGGCCGGGAGAATGAGGCTGCCGGCGTTGGCTTCCGTGACTTCGGCTTCGTGGCTCACGAGGGCGAGACGCCGGCCATCGGTGGCGACCAGGCTGATTTTTGCGTCGGCAAAATTGAAATAAACGCCGTTGAGGATGTAGCGGTTTTCGTCCGAGGACTGCGCGTAGGAGACGCTTTTCATCATCCGGGCGAGATCGGCCTGCGGCAAGTCGAAGGCGTGCTTGTCCGTAAAGCTGGGCAGCGGCGGGAATTCCTCACGGCCAATTCCCATGATGCGGAACTGTGAGCCGCCGGAGGAAATTTTGGCCTGATGACCGGGTGTGCTCTCGACGGAAACTTCGAGGTTGGGCAGGGCTTTGACGATCTCGGCGAGTTTGCGGACCGGGAGCGTGAGGCCGCCGGGGCTGCTGACTTCGGCCTTGATGCGGCAGCGGATGCCGAGGTCGAGATTGGTGGTGGTGAGCCAAATCGCATCGTCTTCAGCCTGCAGCAGGACGTTGCTGAGGATGGGCATGGTGGCGCGCGTGCCGACGACGTTCAGCACCTGCTGGAGGCCGGTGGCAAAGTGCTCACGGTTGATCTTGAACTTCATGGCAGAGGAATAAGCCAAGCCTTGCGGTTACTGGCAATCCAGAACCGCTGACATTGAGGTAAGATGAGTAAAGTTTATATCTACATTCATCTTATTATAGGCGGGGAATATCGTGACAACTGCAAAAGACGCGGCGCATCAAGATTTTATGCACCTGGAATAGGGTGAGGAACTAGTCGGGAGTCCGGAATTCCGGCCAAGAGGCGAATAACTTGGGGGTTGTTGGAAAGTTACTCACAGGGTCAAAAGGCGTCTTCTTCGTCGATTTCATCCGCCGGAGGCGCTTCATTGGCCGCCCGGTGGCGTTTCCGCCAAGAACGGCGCATATGGCGGCCGAGGCCATAAAAAATGTAGGAGAGAAACAATATCGCGAAGGAAAACTCTCCAAAGAGCAAAATCACGGCGATAAGCACGACGAATAGGATAAAATCCCGCGCGCGGGTCTGCGTCTGCCAGCCAATGTGTTTGAAGCTGGGGTAGGGGATGTTGCTGACCATGAGGAACGCCACGAGCAACAGCAGGGGCGGCAGTGCCAAGGCCCAATTTTGCGCTTCATTCCAATGCAGGAGAACCAGAACGAGCGACGCGATAAAACCCGCCGCGGCTGGGGAAGGCAGGCCCATGAAGTCCTTGGTCACGGCGTCGGAGGAGATGCCGGGCAGGAGAGGATTGGTGAGGACATTAAACCGGGCCAGCCGCACCGCAACGCAGAGCAGGTAAATATAGCCAATGAACCAGCCCACTTCGCGGAAAATATTGGAATATTTATCAATGGGCATCGAGGGCGAGAGAATGAGGAAGAACACCATCAAGGCGGGCGCAACGCCGAAGGAAACGGTGTCGGCAATCGAATCGAATTCCTTGCCAAACAGCGATTCGCGGCCGCCGAGGCGCGCGAGGCGGCCATCCAAGGCGTCGCA
>Ga0206873_1334_pt1 | contig 10451 bp, 9 predicted proteins | sample Alteio_BWOrgCont_11_FD_152631 | JGI IMG/M metagenome (GOLD analysis project Ga0206873, IMG submission 152631) | Enriched cells from forest soil in Barre Woods Harvard Forest LTER site, Petersham, Massachusetts, United States -... | ecosystem: Environmental > Terrestrial > Soil > Temperate forest > O...
GGGTGCGATGTCCGACCGGTTTGCGCGGGGGCGGAGTGAATGCCATCCCAGGCGGGCCGGGTATTTTTTATGGCTAAATCCCGGCGGCAGAAAATCCTCATTACCGGCGGCGCCGGCTACATCGGCTCGGTGCTGGCACCCGCGTTATTGGACGCGGGCTACCAGGTGACGGTGCTGGACAATTTTTTGTTCGGGCAGGCTACCCTGCTGGATTGCTGCCACCGCGAGGACTTTGAAGTGGTGCGCGGAGATTGCCGCGACGAGCGCGTGGTGGGGCCGCTGGTGGCAAAGGCGGACGCAATCATCCCGCTGGCGGCGCTGGTGGGCGCGCCGATGTGCGACCGCGACCGCCAGGGAGCGGTGACGACGAACCGCGACGCGGTGCGGCTGCTGTGCAAGCTGGCCTCGAAAAAACAGCAGATTCTTTATCCCACGACGAACAGCGGCTACGGGGTCGGCGAGAAGGGGAAATTTTGCACGGAGGACACGCCGCTGCGGCCGATTTCGCTGTACGGGACGACGAAGTGCGAGGCGGAGGCGGCCGTGCTGGAGCGGGAGAACGGGCTGACGTTCCGGCTCGCGACGGTGTTTGGGTTGTCACCGCGGATGCGGCTGGACCTGCTGGTGAATGATTTTGTGTACCGGGCGGTGAACGACCGGGCGGTGGTGGTGTTTGAGGGGCACTTCAAGCGCAACTACCTGCATGTGCGCGACGCGGCGCGGGCGTTTATGCACGCGCTGGACAAGTTTGCGACGATGCGGGGCCGGGCCTACAATGTGGGGCTCGAGGACGCGAATTTGTCGAAGCTCGAATTGTGCGCGGAAATCCAGAAGCTGCTGCCGCAATTTGTTTATTTGGAAGCGCCGATCGGGGAGGATCCGGACAAGCGCGACTATATCGTGTCCAACACCCGCATCCGGGCGACGGGATACCGGACGGAATGGCCGCTGGCGCGTGGTGTGGCGGAATTGATCAAGGGGTATCGCATTATACGCAACTCGCGGTTCGCCAATGTCTGAGACGCCGACAGGCCGGATTCCGGCGACGGCGTTGACGGCGGTGATTCTGGCCGGCGGGGTGGGGTCGCGCTTGCGCGCGGCGGTGGCGGACCGGCCGAAGCCGCTGGCGTGGGTGGCGGGGCGGCCATTTGTTTGCCATTTGCTGGAGATGTTGGAAAAGAGCGGCGTGCGGCGCACCATCCTGGCGACGGGGCACCAGGCCGAGCAGTTTCCGGCGCGGCTGGGTTCGGCTTACGGGGAAATGCGGCTGGATTATTCGGTGGAAACGACGCCACTGGGCACGGCCGGGGCGCTGCGGCGGGCGTGCGAAAGCGTGACCACGCCGTTCGTGCTGGTGTTGAACGGGGATTCATTTTGCGAGTTCGACCCACGGCGGCTGCTGGCGGCGCAGGGAGAGGAGGAGGATGTTTTCACGATGGTGGTGCAGGGGGTGTCGGCCAACGCGCGGTTTGGCTCGGTGCTGTACGACGGGGAGCGGCGCATCACGGGATTCGTGGAAAAGGCGGATGCCTCGGCGGCGCGAGCGGGCATCAACGCGGGGGTGTACCTGGCGCGGACGGCTTTTTTTCAGAAGATTGAGCCGGACCGGAAAATCTCGCTGGAGCAGGAGCTTTTTCCGGCCTGGGCGAAGGAGGGGCGGTTGCGGGCATATCCAGTGGAGGGGCGGTTTATCGACATCGGGGTGCCGGCGAGTTACGCCGAGGCGCAGGTTTTTTTCCGCGGGGAGGGCAAAACAGATTTTGCGCGGCTGGAGGAACTGCGTTCGGCCAGCCCGAAGGCGGCGGCCATGCTGGCACCGCACGGCAAGTCGGCCTACAATGGCTGGAAGCTGGCGGTGGGCGTGATTGTACGGGACGTGCGCGGGCGGATCTTGCTCGAGCGGCGGGAAGACTGCGGGCTATGGGGATTGCTGGGAGGGCGGATGGATTTCGGAGAATCGGCCGAGCAGACGGCCATCCGGGAAGTGCGGGAGGAGACGGGCTTGGAGATCGTGGTGGAAAGATTCGTGGGGTTGTATTCCGACCCGCGGCACGGGCACCTTTCTTACCCCAATGGGGATGTGGTGCAGGCGATCGTGGTGGTGGTGGAGGCGTCGGTACGGGGGGGTGAAATTACGGCTTCACATGAAAGCCTCGAATTGGTATATTTCGAGACTAATGCTTTGCCCCGTTTGGTCATGCCGCACGCGCAGATCGCGTTGGTAGATTGTCTGACCGCCCCCTCCCCTACCCTTCGTTAAGCATGATCATCAGCCGGACTCCCTACCGCATATCCCTGTTTGGCGGGGGCACCGATTACCCGGCGTGGTTCCACCGGCATGGCGGGGAAGTGCTGGCGGCGTCAATTAACCGCTACTGTTACCTGACGTGCCGGTATTTGCCCCCGTTTTTCGAGCAGCGTTTCCGCATTGTTTACTCGATCACGGAGGAGTGCAACGAGGCCCGGGAGATCAAGCACCCGGTGGTGCGGGCGGCGCTGGAGATGTTCCGCCTGCAACACGGGGTTGAGCTGCACCACGACGGGGATCTGCCGGCGCGCAGCGGCATCGGGTCGAGCTCTTCATTCACGGTGGGGATTTTGCATGCGCTGCACGCATTGCGCGGGGAAATTATTTCGAAGGAGGATTTGGCCAAGGCGGCCATTCATCTGGAGCAGGCCATGCTGAAGGAAAGCGTAGGCTGCCAGGACCAGGTTTCGGCGGCGTACGGGGGATTTAATCACATCGAGTTTTTGCCGTCGGGAGAGTTTCGCGTCCAGCCCCTGACGCTGGGGGCCGAACGAATCGAGGAGGTGGTCGGGCATTTGATGCTATTTTACACAGGCATCCGCCGCATATCGTCCGACGTGGCCGCCACCTATGTCAACGACCTTGAGGCGCGCGCCGTGCAGCTTCAGCGGGCGCAGCAAAGCGTGGGGGAGGCCAAGCGGCTGTTGATGCAAAAAGGCCGGATGAAGGAGCTGGGGGAGCTTTTACACGAAACCTGGCTGCAAAAGCGGTCGCTCAGCCCTGCGGTCTCGCGGCCTGAGATTGATGACCTGTATGAGACGGCCCGCCAGGCCGGGGCCATTGGCGGCAAGGTTCTGGGGGCCGGCGGCGGAGGGTTTATCCTGCTCATCGTGCCGCCGGAGCGAAAGATTTTTGTCCGCCAGCGCCTGCACAAGCTGACCTGGGTGCCGTTTGCATTTGAACAAACCGGCAGCCAGATTATTTACTACGAACCGGAGGAAGTGGAAAACCCCGTCTAGCCCATGACCAAAGAAGAACTCATCGCCTTCGAGGAGGAAATCGCCGCGGAATTCAACGCCGGACGCGTGCGCGCGCCGGTGCATCTTTACAGCGGGAACGAGGAGCAGATCATCGAGATTTTCCGCTCCGTGCAGCCCGCGGACTGGGTGTTGTGTTCGTGGCGGAGCCACTACCAGTGCCTGCTCAAAGGGGTGCCGCGGGAGCAGGTGAAGGCGGAAATCATGGCGGGGCACTCGATTTCGCTGTGTTTCCCCGGGCACCGGGTGTTTTCGTCAGCGATTGTGACTGGGGTGCTGCCCATCGCGGTGGGGGTGGCGCTGGCGATCAAACGGCGGGGCGGGTCCGAGCGCGTGCATTGTTTCATGGGGGAGATGACGGCGGAAACCGGGATGGCGAGCAGTTGCATCAAATACAGCCGCAACCACCAGCTGCCCATTCGTTTTATCATTGAGGACAATGGGAAGTCGGTTTGCACGGACACGCGGGAAACCTGGGCCGCGTCGACACTGTCATTTGAAGGTAGCCATGACCCGATGATCGTTTATTATCGGTACCAAACGAAATACCCTCACGCGGGCGCTGGGGTTCGTGTGCAATTCTGATTTTGTCATGAAATACGCCGAGGCGCTCAAGGCAGCCATGCATTTTTTAGCCGAGGACCCGCGCGTGCTGTTCCTGGGACAGTCGGTGGGCGTCCCCGGGACGGCCATGTTCGGGTCGCTCAAGGACATCGATCCCGGGCGGCGGCTGGAGTTGCCGGTTGAGGAGGAGATGCAGATGGGCATGTGCAACGGCCTGGGGCTGGCGGGGATGGTGCCGGTGTGCGTTTTCCCGCGGTGGAATTTCCTGCTGCTGGCAGTCAACCAGTTGGTCAACCATCTGGACAAGATGCGCGACATGTCCCATGGTGGTTACCAGCCCAAAGTCATCATTCGCACCTCCATCGGTTCGGAACGGCCGCTGCACCCGCAGCAGCAGCACGTCGGTGATTTTACGGAAGCATTCCGGCTGATGTGCCACAATGTCGAGGTCATCCGGCTGGAAGAAGCGGCGGAGATCATGCCAGCCTATCAAAAAGCCCTCCAGCGCACCGACGGCAAATCCACCCTTTTGGTCGAATACGGGGACTACCACCATGAAAAATAATCCCGTCCAAACCGCCGAACCGCCGGTGCTCGACTGGCCGCTGATGGATAACAACATCACCCGGGGGGACCTTGACGCGATCATCACTTTTTTGAGCAAGGACCCGGCGCCGATCCTGACGCAGTCCACGCAGGTGCAGGCTTTTGAGGAGGATTGGTCGCGCTGGCTGGGGGTGCGCTACAGCGTTTTTGTCAATTCGGGGTCTTCGGCCAATCTTGTCACCATGTGCGCGCTGCGGGCGCTGCGCGGGCCGGGCAAGATCATTGTGCCGACGCTGACGTGGGTGTCGGACATCGCTTCCGTGCTGCAGGCGGGCTTTGAACCGGTCTTTGTGGATATTGATCCGCGCACGCTCGGGATGAACACCAAGCAGGTGATCAGCTTGCTGGATGACGGCGTGAAGGCGGTCTTCCTGACGCACATTCTCGGCTACAACGCCTTGGACGACGCCCTGCTGAAAGAGCTGGATCGTCGCGGGATTCCGCTGATCGAGGATGTTTGCGAGTCGCACGGCGCGACGCACCGGGACCGGAAGCTGGGCAGTCTCGGCTTCGCCTCGAACTTTTCCTTTTATTACGCCCACCACATGAGCACGATTGAGGGCGGGGTGGTCTGCACTAATGACGAGGAATTTTACGAGACCATCCGCATGTTTCGCGCGCATGGCATGGTGCGCGAAATGAAGTCGCCCGAGCGCAAAAAGGCCGCGGCCGCGCAGCATCCGGACTTGAACCCGGATTTCATTTTTGCCTATCCCGCCTACAATGTGCGGAGCACGGAAATCAACGCGGTGCTGGGCCGGGCGCAACTGCCGCGACTGGACGAGAACAACCGCAAGCGCCGGCGCAATCTCGAGATTTTCCTCCAGCATCTTGATTCCAAGCGCTACCGGACCGACTTTGCGATGGAAGGACAGTGCAATTACGCCTTCACGCTGGTGTTAAACCAGCCGGACGAGGGATTGCGGGACCGGCTGCAGAATGTGTTGCGGGCCAGCCGGGTTGAGTTTCGCCGGGGCGCCTCCGGCGGCGGCAACCAGATCCGCCAGCCTTATCTGCGGCAGCGGTTTCCGGCGCTGCGACCGGAGGATTATCCGCAGGTGGATCACGTCCATTTTTTCGGTTTTTACCTGGGGAACTACCCGGCGCTGGAACCCGCGCGGATCCAGCAGCTCTGCGCGTTGCTTAATCGAGTATAAAACAGAAGGATTTTTCATGAAAAAGGCCCTGGATGTTTTGTTTGTGACGGCGGATTCATTGGCGGTGGCTTATCAGGATTTGTCCAAGGACTATTCCGCGGTGGAGCCGCCAACGTGGAGTTTGCTGCTGGCGCAGAGCTGCCGCAGCAAGGGCTTTGCGGTGGCCATTTTGGATGCGACAGCGGAGCGGCTCGACCATGCGCAGGCGGTCGCCCGCATTGCGGAGCTAAAGCCCCGGCTGGCGTGCTTTGTGGTGTATGGGCAGAACCCGAACGCGGGGACCACCAGCATGATCGGCAACACGGCCTGCTGCCAATTGTTGAAGGAGGCGCATCCGGAGATTTTAACCGTGTTTGCAGGGTCGCATACGAGTGCCTTGCCCCGGGAGGTGCTGGCGCTGCCCCAGGTGGATTTTGTGCTGTTGAACGAGGGCGTCTACGCACTGCACAATTTATTGCGCACAAACCTGGTGGACCACCTTGATCAAGTAAAAGGCATCGGCTACAAGCGCGAGGGGGTGCCGGTGCTCAATCCGCCCGAGATCGTGGTGCCGCAGGACCGGATGGACGTGGATTTGCCGGGCTACGCCTGGGATTTGCTGCCTTACGACAAAAAGCCGTTGGACCGGTATCGGGCGCATTTTTGGCACGCCGGTTTCGACCATGAAAAGCGGACGCCGTTTGCGGCGTTGTATACCTCGCTGGGGTGCCGCTTCCGATGCGATTTTTGCATGATTAACATCGTTAATCGCGCGGACAATGCGGAGGGGGTGACTTCGTCCAACTCCGCTGTAATGCGGTTTTGGAGCCCCGAATTTATCCTGCAAGAATTTGTCAAGCTGGCGGACTTGGGGGTGCGCACGGTGCGGATTTCAGATGAGATGTTTTTTTTGAATCAGAAGTATTACGAGCCGCTGGTGCGTGGCCTGGCCGAACGCGAGCTCGGCTTGAACATGTGGAGTTATTCGCGCATCGACACGGTGCGGGCGAAATACCTGGAGCTGTTCAAGAAAGCGGGCATCAACTGGCTGGCGCTGGGGGTGGAGGCGGGCAGCCAAAACATCCGGAGGGAGATTTCCAAGGGAACGTTTGAAGACGTAAACATCCGGGAGATTGTCCGCACCATTCGCGCGAGCGACATCAATGTCATTTCGAATTTCATTTTTGGATTTCCGGACGACACGATGGAGACCATGCAGCAAACGCTCGACCTGGCCCTCGAATTAAACACCGAGACGGCGAACATGTACCCATGCCAGGCGTTGCCGGGGAGCCCGCTGTATTACCAGGCGAAGGCCAACGGCTGGAAGCTGCCGGACAGTTACGGCGGCTACGCGTTTTTGTCGTATGACTCCGAGCCGATGCCCACGCGGCATTTGAGCGCGGCCCAGGTATTGCGGTTTCGCGACGAGGCCTGGCGGAAGTATTTCACCAATCCGGCGTACCTGGATCTGGTCGAGAAACGGTTTGGCGTCGTGCAGCGGAAAAATGTCGAACAAATGAGCCGGATTAAGCTCAAGCGGAAGCTGTTGGGGGATCCGCCGCCCGCCGCGACCGGGGCAAACTAGCGCTGCATCGAGCCGGGTTTGGGTCGCCAGCTCAATTCGTGCAGAAACTGAAAGTAATAGGCCGCGCCCCAGCGCCAGACCTGGAGTTTGCGTTCGCCGCCACTGCGGGGGGGTTCGTCCGAGCCGATTTCGCAAACGCGGCACTTCGCGCGGACGGCGCGCACAGACAGAAGCGGTTCAATGCCAATGCGGGTGGAGAATAGACGCTCCGGCAGCGTGTACGGAGCATCCTGATCCAGTCCCAACTCATAAAACAGGCGGGTGCGGTAGGCGCGAAAAATGCCCATGGCATCGGTATAGTGGCCGCCATGCAGGAAGTTCACGGTGCGGGTGAACAGCCAGTTGCCGAAGCCGGTGATGAGGTCGTCGTCCTCGCTTTTGGCTCCGCCGAAGTAGCGGGAGGCCACGACCATATCATAGCCTTTTTCCATTTCAGCCACCAGGCGGGGAATGTCTTCCGGAATGCAGTTGCCATCGGGACTCATGGTGATGACGACGTCACCGCGAATCAGCGGCCACGCCTCGGCGTAAGCATGGCGCAAGCCGGGTTTTTTTTGCAGGTACACCTCGGCGCCCAACTGGCGGGCGATGGCGGCCGTGTCGTCGGTGGAATTTCCGTCCGAGACAAGAATTTGATGGGGATTTTGTTGCCGGATGCGGGGCAGGAAAATGGGCAGGCCGTGCGCTTCGTTAAAGGTTGGAATAAAAACGGTGATTTTCATGAAACAGGAATGGGCGCAACGAACGGGACCGGGGGTGAAGGAGGATGGTTCTAGCCGGGGATTCAGGGTTTGCGAGGGAAAAGCGGGCTATCCTGGCGCAGGGCGTAAACCGCAACGCCGACTTGATTGACGTCGAGGGGATCGCCGCCGCGCATAAACACGGGGTTGTAGTTGTCATGCACAAAGTCGATCAGGGCCTGGCCGTGCTCGGGAGTGTCGCCGAAGCGCATGACGCCGTATTCGCGCAGGTCGCGGGAAATCAGGACGACGCGGTCAGGCGGGGCGGCCTTGAGCTGTTGCAGCAGTTTCTCGCCGCGGCCCTGAGCCAGGGCGCCGGGGTCGAACAGGTAGTTCGGGACGGTGCTGGGCAGGCGGGTGAGGTAATTGAGCATGATGCCCTCGGGCATGACGAGCAGCGAGTGGGCGGCCGTGTCGGTGGCAAGGTATTGGCGGGCGACTTCCGCGAGCGCGCCGCTGGTGATCCCCGTTTTCTGCGGATCGAAGGCGAGGAACTGGTCATCCCCCATGCCCACGGGCAGCGTTTGCGCCGAAAGGATGTGGGCCGATTGGCTGGCGATGACGCCGCAGCCCCAGAAGATTAACGCGGCGAGGCCGCCTTGGTAGAGTTTGCGGGCCCAGCCGGTGACGCGGAAGAAATCCGGCACGGCAACGAGGAGAGTGGCCACGCTGACGACCATGCCGAGCGGGGCCTGAAAATACCCGTAGTGAAAGATGCGGGGGTTGAGGATCATCCGGAACAGAAACGCAAGGCCCGCGAGCCAGAGCAGCACGCGGACGGCGGTCTCGTCGTCCAGGACCGGATCGGGCGGCCGGCGCCAGAGACGTTTAGCCTCGAGCGCGGCGGCGCAGAGGAGCATCCCCGGGATGGCGGTGCCCATGCCCAGCCAGGGGACGTAGGCCGCCACGACAATGCCGATGGCCAGCAGGGACAGCAGCCAGAAACCCTCGGCCACTTGGCCCTGCCGGGCAAAGTGCCCGCAACCCCAGGCGGAGCCGAAAGCGAACGCGGCCGCGAGGCCGCCATACATCGCTTCGTTCAACAAATTCCCCCCAATATTATCCGTCCCCATGCTGGCTTTTTGCATGGGCGAGCTGAGGGCGCTCGAAAAGGCGAGGACGTTGAGCCAAGCGGCATTGACGTCCCGCACGGTTTCGCCCCAGGAGAGGCCGGTATTCCAGTGAAAGAGGAGAATGGCCAGCGCGACGGGGGCGATGGCGCCGGCGAGCAGGAGGAGGAGTTTCGTTTTCCAGTCCGCGCCGCGGATGGTGCGGAAGCGCTGGCGGGCGGAGAGCAGGATGGCGCCGAATGAAACCGCGCCGACGGCGAGCATGGTCTCCGGCTTGATGAGCACGGACGTGCCGGCGAGGAGGCCGGCGCAGAGGAACTGCCAGCGGGCGCCGGTCTTCAGCACGCCGCGCAGCGTGCCAATCAAAAGCAGGATAAGCAGGACGCTGTGGGTGGTCTCGTGCGAGTACGGGGTGATGTAGTTGTAGTTGCCGATGCCGACGAGGTGCGAAAAGGAGAACACGCTCACAAACACCACGCACGAAACGAAGGCCGCCAGCCGCCCCCAGCCCGCGCGCAGGCAGTAATAGAGCAAGCCCAGGATGGCGGCGTAGATGATGATATTGACAGTGATAAGCGAGCCGAGCCCGACGCCCGCGATGCGGAAAACAAAACTATTGAAGTATTGGGAAAACGGGCCGTAGACATGCTGCATGTCCCGGTAAAGCACCGCGCCTTGCGTCAGCCGCCAGGGAAGGTAGAGCTCGCGGCCGAAATCAACGATGGGGTCGGGCCATTTGCGCCAGGAGAGGTTCAGGAAAAATACGGCAAGCAAGCCCAGGCAGCCCAGAAGCATGACATCCCACAAGTAAGGGGCGGGGGCCGCCGGTGGCGGCAACGGCGGGGCGGCGGCGCGTTTTCGGCGGGAAGACATGGCAGGCAGGGCCGGGCGAATGCTTATAAACGATTGGTTCGCAACGACTTTTAAACGAAAAAGAGCAAGAAGACTGGCCGATTCCCCAAAAGTTGTCAATGTCCTTTGCCTCACTTGGAAAGGCGATACTGACTCAGGTAAGGCATTGTGGCAGCGGCCTGGGAATGTTACATTGCCCGCTTGGCGGCGTCTACTGTCATGAACACCATGCTTTCCGCCGCCACCATTTCCGAGCCCGAGGCGATTCCCGCCAGCCTGCGGGACCAGCAGACCGTCGCGGCGGTGCGCGAGGGCGACCTAACGCGCTACCGCGAACTGGTCGAGCGGTACCAACGACAGGTCTATGCCGTGGCTTGGAGCCGCCTGGGCGATGCGACGCTGGCCGAAGAAGCCACGCAGGAAGCCTTTATCCGCGCCTTCCGCAGCCTGCCGTTGCTGGGCGACGCGGAGAAATTTCCCGCGTGGATCAGCGCCATCGCGCGCAACCTTTCCATCAGTCTGGGGCTGCGGCACCGGAGGGAATTGAACAAGCGCGCGCGGTGGGCGCTGGAGCAACCGATTTCCGAAGCGCCCGCCTCCGCCGACGAAC
>Ga0206873_1335_pt1 | contig 10443 bp, 9 predicted proteins | sample Alteio_BWOrgCont_11_FD_152631 | JGI IMG/M metagenome (GOLD analysis project Ga0206873, IMG submission 152631) | Enriched cells from forest soil in Barre Woods Harvard Forest LTER site, Petersham, Massachusetts, United States -... | ecosystem: Environmental > Terrestrial > Soil > Temperate forest > O...
GCGAACTGGCGGAAGTGTAGCCGTAGCAGCTCTATAATGGACGGCACTTCGTGTGTGCCGGGGACTTCGTGCTTAACCTACTTACCAAGCCGTTCACGTCTTTCCCCGAATCCGCAATTTTCCTTGAAGATAAAATTGAGCCATTTTCTTATTGCAAGCGAATGTTTTTACCCCATTATTTCCTTCATGTCTCAGACACTTTCCACCATGGGCGAAGCTTCGGACGTGGCTCTGGCCGAGCCACCGGCTCCGGCCCTGGCCTCCTCCGCCACGCCGCCGATGTACGACTTCGGCGTCCTGCGCGAGCTGCGTAAAAACGCCGGCCTGACCCTCGAAGCGGTGGGCGAGCGAGCGGGAGTTTCCGTTGCCGTCATTTCCAAGCTCGAGCGCAACCAATCCTCCGCCGAACTGGAAACCCTTTACCGTCTGGGCCGCGTGTTTGGGATGACCGGCTCCGATCTCCTTGGCCTGGCCGAGTCGCGCCTCGCGCACAAGCTCGTCTCGCGCTCCTACCAGTCCTCCGGCTTCAAGTTCCGCACGGTAGCCTACGGCAACGTGGCAGCCTTCATCGCCGAAGCCCCGGCGGGCGCGCGCGTGTCCAAGCCGGAAATCCATTCCGACGAATACGAGCTCTGCTGGGTGCTGCGCGGCGAAATCGAGCTCGCGTTGCCCCACGGCATCACGGTGCTGGCCGAGGGCGAAGCCGTGCAGTTCGACGCCGTCCAGCCCCACACTTACCACGCCCTGCGCGACTCGCGCCTGCTCATCCTGCACCTGCGCAAACACAACCGCTTTTAACCCCACCATGAAAACCGCCGATGTCATCGCCCGGCTCGCGCAACTGCGCGTGATCCCCGTCATCATTCTCGATAACGCCGCCGACGCACAACCGCTCGCCGAGGCCCTCCTCGCCGGCGGCTTGCCCTGCGCCGAAGTCACTTTCCGCACGGCCGCCGCGCTCGAAGCCATCAGCATCATGGCAAAAGTCCCCGGCCTCCTCGTCGGCGCGGGCACGGTCCTCAAGCCTGAGCAGGCCCAGGCCGCGGCCGACGCCGGTGCGCAGTTCATCGTCACGCCGGGCTTCAACCCCCGCGTGGTTAGCTACTGCGTGGATCACGGCATCCCCATCACGCCGGGCGTCAGCAACCCGACGATCATTGAGATGGCCCTCGAACACGGCCTCAACGTCGTCAAATTCTTCCCCGCGGAAGCCTCCGGCGGCCTGCCCTACCTCAAGGCCATCGCCGCGCCTTATGGCATGATGCGCTTTATCCCCACCGGTGGCGTCGAGCCCGGCAATTTGCGCGACTATCTCGCCTTCCCCAAAGTCGTCGCCTGCGGCGGCTCGTGGATGGTCAAGCCCGACCTGCTCAAGGCCCGCGACTGGCCCAAGATCACCGCGCTCGCCGCCGAAGCCGTCGCCCTCGCCAAATCGGACAAGAAATAATCCCCTTACCCCTTTCGCTCCATGCTGAAAATTGATTCCGGCCTGGCTCCGGCCGACCTGCGCCCCGCGCTCGCCCGCTTCTGGAAACTCTCCGGCGAGAAAATCCGGCTGATCGAAAAACACGTCGATCCGGCCCGCGGCGCGCCTGTTTTCACCGTCAACGGTCAGTACACCTCGCGCGGGTGGACGGAATGGACGCAGGGTTTTCAGTACGGTTCGTCCATCCTGCAATTCGACGCCACCGGCGCGCGCGAGTTTCTGCGCATTGGCCGCGACAACACCGTCGCGCGCATGGCCCCGCATGTTTCGCACACGGGGGTGCACGACCACGGCTTCAACAACGTCTCCACCTACGGCAATCTGCGCCGATTGATGCGCGAAAAGCGGATTCCGCACAACCAGAGCGAACTGGATTTTTACGAACTCGCGCTGAAAGTCTCGGGCGCGGTGCAGGCGGCCCGCTGGACCACGCACGCCCGCGGCGGTTACATTTATTCCTTCAACGGCCCGCACTCGCTGTTCGTCGACACCGTGCGCTCCTGCCGTTCGCTCATGCTCGGCCACGCGCTCGGCCACAACCTGAGCGGCGAGGGTGACCGGCGCATCAGCCTGCTCGAACGCGCGCTCGCCCATCTGCGCTCCACCGCCGAGTTTTCCGTGTACTACGGCGCAGGCCGCGACACCTACGATGTCAATGGCCGCACCGCGCATGAGTGCGTCTTCAACGTCAACGATGGCGCTTTCCGCTGCCCCAACTCGCAGCAGGGCTACTCCGGCTTCACCACCTGGACGCGTGGTCTCGCCTGGGCGATGCTCGGCTTTGCGGAGGAACTGGAATTTCTCGCCACGCTGCCCGACGCCGAGCTGAAACCCTTCGGCGGTCGCAAACCCATCGAATCCTTCCTACTCAAGGCCGCCACCGCCACCTGCGATTTTTATATCGCGAACACTCCCATCGACGGCGTGCCCTACTGGGACACCGGCGCGCCCGGCCTCGCCCACATGGGCGACTACCTCGACCGCCCCGCCGATCCCTTCAACGACCACGAGCCGGTTGACAGTTCCGCGGCTGCCATCGCCGCGCAGGGCCTATTGCGGCTCGGACGTTTTCTGGAAAGCCGCGGTCAAAAACGGGCTAGCGCGCGCTACTGGCAGGCTGGCCTAACCACGTTCCGCACATTGCTCGGTGAGCCCTACCTCAGCACGGACAAGAACCACCAGGGTCTCCTGTTGCACGTCGTCTATCACCGGCCCAACGGCTGGGACCACGTGCCCGCCGACTCGAAAATTCCGCGTGGCGAATCCGCCATGTGGGGCGATTACCACGTCCGCGAATGCGCGCTCTATGTGCAGCGCATCATCGACGGCGTTCCTTATTATACGTTTTTTGGATAACGTTACGCGATGAACGCCCCCGCTCTCACCGACCTGTCCCGCTGCTGCATCCATACGATCACGACGAAACCGTGGTCGCTGGAAGAGGCGTGCGAGCACTACGTCCGTGCGGGCGTCGCGGGCATCACGGTTTGGCGCGAGGCCCTGGTCGGGCACGACGTGCCCGCTGCTGGCCGCCGGTTGCGCGAGGCGGGGTTGAAAATTGTTTCGCTGGCCCGGGGCGGATTTTTTCCCGCCACCGACGCCGCGGGCCGCCAAAAAGCCATCGACGACAACCGCCGCTGCCTCGATGAGGCCGCCGCGCTCGGCGCGCCCGTGGTGGTGCTCGTCTGCGGCGCGGTGCCCGGCCAGCCGCTCGCCGAGTCGCGCCGCCAGATTGCCGACGGCATCGCCGCGCTCCTGCCGCACGCGCACGCCACGGGGGTCAAGCTCGCCATCGAGCCCCTGCATCCGATGTACGCCGACGCCCGCTCGGCCATCAACACCCTTAAGCAGGCCAACGACATCGCCGCGCAGTTCGACGCGTTTGTCGGCGTCGCGGTGGACACCTTCCATGTGTGGTGGGACGACCAGCTCGAAACCGAAATCGCCCGTTGCGGCAAACTCGGCAAACTCTTCGCCTTCCACGTCAGCGACTGGCGCACGCCCACCACGGACATGCTCAACGACCGCGGCTTGATGGGCGAGGGCTGCATTCCCCTGCGCCAGATTCGCGGCTGGGTCGAGGCCGCCGGCTTTCGCGGCTTCAACGAAGTCGAAATTTTTTCCAATCGCTATTGGGAAACGGACCAGGCCGATTTTCTTTCCAAAATCAAAACCGCGTATCTCTCGCACACCTGAACTGCTTACGCGAAACGTTGAAGCGTTAAAAATGTTAAAACGTTAAAACAACCAACCGCGGCGCCTCCCCTCATCCCTTCCAACCTTTTAGCCCTTCATCACTTCAACCCCACCACCATGAGTCAAAACCTCAAAATCCACCGCGTCGGCGTCATCATGAACGGCGTCACCGGCCGCATGGGCACGAACCAGCACCTGCTGCGCTCGATCTCCGCCATCATCAAGCAGGGGGGCGTGCGCGTCAGCCCCACCGAGGTCATCATGCCCGACCCGCTGCTCGTCGGCCGCGACGCCGTGAAGCTCCAGCGCCTCACGCAAATCAGCGAGGCCAAGAAATTCACCACCAGCCTCGACGAGGCCCTGGCCAACCCGGACTACTCCGTCTATTTCGACGCCCAGGGCACGCTCCAGCGCGTCGGCGCCGTCAAAAAAGCCGCCGCCGCGGGCAAGCACGTCTATTGCGAAAAGCCCACCGCCGTCACCACGGCCGAGGCTCTGGAAATTTACCGCGTCTGCAAAAAAGCCGGCGTCAAAAGCGGCGTCGTGCAGGACAAGCTCTGGCTGCCGGGCCTCGTCAAATTGCGCCGCCTGATCGACAACGGCTTCTTCGGTAAAATCCTGTCCGTGCGCGGTGAGTTCGGCTACTGGGTCTTCGAGGGCCACAGTGTCCCCGCCCAGCGCCCGTCGTGGAACTACCGCAAGGAGGACGGCGGCGGCATCATCATCGATATGCTCTGCCACTGGCGCTACATGGTGGACAACCTCTTCGGCCCCATTCGGTCTGTTTCCTGCCTCGGCGCGACCCACATTCCCGAGCGCATCGACGAAAACGGCAAACCCTACAAGTGCACCACCGATGACGCCGCCTACGCCACCTTCGAACTCGAGAACGGCATCATCTGCCACATCAACAGCTCGTGGTGCGTGCGTGTGCGGCGCGACGACCTCCTGACCATTCAGGTCGATGGAACCAAGGGCAGCGCCGTCGCCGGCCTGCGCCGCTGCTGGACGCAGCACTACGGCAACACGCCCCGCCCGGTCTGGAATCCCGACGCCGACCAGCCCATCAACTTTTTCACCGGCTGGAACGAAGTCCCCGAGCAGGAGGAGCACGACAACGCCTTCAAGATCCAGTGGGAGCTTTTCCTCAAGCACGTCGTGCTCGACACGCCGTTCCCGTACACCCTGCTCGAAGGCGCCAAGGGCGTGCAGCTCGCCGAGCTTGGCATCCAATCCTGGAAAAAACGCGCCTGGGTCAAGATTCCCGGTTTGAAGTAATTTTCACCACGAAGAACACGAAGAAAGAAGCAAAAATATCTGCTATGCCCATCGTGTGCTTCGCGCCCTTCTTGCGAGAAATACCTTTCTTCCTTCGCGCTCTTCGCGTCCTTCGTGGTGAATCTCTTCCGAAAAATCTGCGCTAATCCGTGAAATCTGCGGTTCCATCCCCGAAACGCGTCGCCCTCATCACCGGCGGCAGCCGCGGCATCGGCTACGGCTGCGCCGAGCACCTCGCCCGCGCGGGCTTCGACCTCGCCATCAACGGCGTGCGCGAGGAAAACGAGGCGGCACCGGCGCTCGACGCCCTGCGTGCCCTTGGCGCGGATGTCGTTTACTGCCGCGGCAACGTCGGCGTCGCCGCCGACCGTGCCGCCATCCTCGCCCGCGTGAAGGAGCGCTTCGGCCGCCTGCACGTCCTCGTCAACAACGCCGGCGTCGCGCCCAAAGTCCGCCTCGATATTCTCGAAACCACCGAGGAGAGCTGGGACCACGTGCTCGGCGCGAACCTCAAGGGCGCGTTCTTCCTTGCCCAGGCGGCAGCGCGCTGGCTCATCGAGCAAAAGAAGGCCGACCCCGCGGGTTTTCACGGTTGCCTCATCAACGTCAACTCCATCTCCGCCACGGTGGTCTCCGTCAATCGCGGCGAATACTGCGTCTCCAAGGCCGGCCTCGCGATGGTCACCGGCCTCTTCGCCGCCCGCCTCGGCGAGTTTGATTTACCCGTCTACGAACTGCGCCCCGGCGTCATCAAGACCGACATGACCGCCGGCGTCATCGCCAAGTACGACAAGCTCCTCGGCGAGGGCCTCGCCATCACGCGCCGCTGGGGTTTCCCCGACGACGTGGGCCGCGCCGCCGCCGCCCTCGCCCGCGGCGACTTCCCCTACTCCACCGGCCAGGTCATCATGGTGGATGGCGGGTTGGTGGTGCCGAGGTTGTAAATCGGCGGTGCCATCAGGGTTGCCTTTCGCCGGAATTTATTTCACTGTCTTTTCGTGTCCATGACAGTCGAACAAATTATGGCTGAGACCGATCGCCTCGCCCCCGCGCAATTGGCGGTTTTGGCGGAAAGGCTGGCCATTCGTTTGCATGGCGGAATTTCTCCCGAGGTGGAGGAAAGCTGGCGCCAGGAAACCCGCCACCGTCTCGCGGATATTGAAAGCGGTCGCGAGCCTGGCGTCCCCGGCGAGGAAGTTTCGGCGCGCATTCGTAAAATCGTCGGACGGTGAAACCGCATCGTTTTCATCGCGCAGCCGATGAGGAATACGCCGCCGCCGCGGCCTATTATGGCGGGATTTCGCCGGAATTGGGTGGACGTTTTTATGACGAAATCGAGCGATTGATTTATGAAATTCGTGCGCATCCGGCGCAATTTCGTCAATTCGAGCCGCCGGCTCGTCGTCATTTCAGCACGGTGTTTCCGTATGCCGTCATTTTTGTCGAGCAGCCGGGCATGATTTTCATTCTGGGCGTGATGCACTTGAAGCGCGAATCCGGGCTTTGGCGCAAGCGATTGTAACGGGCGCTTTCGCGGCAAATCTTTCCCTTGCCCACGCCCCGGCCTTTCCCCAACATTGCCCTTCCCTAATTTCACCCCATGGAAATCGTCCGCACCCACAGCCCCGAGGGTTTCAAGCAGCTCGACACCGCCGCCCTCCGGCGCGACTTCCTTCTGCGCGGCCTCTTCGCGCCCGGCCAGGTCGTCACCCGCTATTGGGAGGTCGACCGCACCATCATCGGCGCCGCCGTGCCGCACTCTTTGCCGCTGGAGTTGGTCGCGACCAAGGAACTCCTCGCCGCGAATTATTTCTGCGAGCGCCGCGAGGTCGGCCTCGTCAACCTCGGCGGCCCCGGCGCGGTGGAAACCGACGGCACCCGCCACGCGCTCGGCAAGCTCGACGCCCTCTACATTGGCCGCGGCACCAAGTCCGTGAAGTTTTTCTCCGACCAAGCCGACCAGCCCGCGCAGTTCTACATGGTCAGCTACCCCGCCCACGCCGCGCACCCGACGAAACGCGTGCAATTTTCGCAGGCCCAGGTGCTCGAGCTCGGCGCGCCCGCGACCGCCAACCGCCGCAAACTCTGCAAGCTCCTCGTGCCCGGCCTCGTGGACACCTGCCAGCTCGTCCTCGGCGTGACGCTGCTGGAGCAGGGCAGCATCTGGAACACGATGCCGTGCCACACCCACGAGCGCCGCTCCGAGGTGTACCTCTACTTCGACGTGCCGGCCCAGACCGTTGTCTTTCACTATCTCGGCCAGCCCACCGAAACGCGGCACCTCGTCGTGCGCGACCGCGAAGCCGCCCTCTCGCCGAGTTGGTCCATTCACTCCGGCGCGGGCACCTCCGCCTACAGTTTCGTCTGGGCCATGGGCGGCGAAAACCAGGAATTCACCGACATGGACGCCGTCACCATGGAGACTTTGCAATGAGCCATCCCGCCCCCGCGATTCTCGACCGTTTCCGCTTGGATGGCCGCGTCGCCATCGTCACCGGCGCTTCCCGCGGCCTCGGTGCGGCCATGGCCGCCGCCCTCGCCGAAGCCGGCGCGAAGGTGGCACTCGCCGCCACGCAGGAACCCGCCGCCACCGCCGCGCACATCCGCGCGCGCCACGGCGAATGCGCCACTTTTGCGGCCGACCTGAGCGACCGCGCCACCCCGGCGAAGCTGCTCGACGCCGTGACCGAGCGCCTCGGCCCGCCGTCCATCCTCGTCAACAACGCCGGCATCATCCGCCGCGCCAACGTCCTCGAACATTCCGACGAGGACTGGGACGCCGTGATGGAAGTCAACCTGCGCTCCGTCTTTGTCTTGAGCCGCGAATTCGCCAAGCGCCTCGCCGCGCGGAAGGCGCCCGGCCGCATCATCAACATCGCCTCCATGCTTTCCTATCAGGGCGGCTTGCGCGTGCCCGGCTACACCGCTGCGAAAAGCGCCCTCGCCGGTCTCACCAAGGCCATGGCCAACGAGCTCGCCCCGCTGGGCATCAACGTCAACGCCATCGCCCCCGGCTACATGTCCACCGACAACACCTCCGCCCTGCGCGCCGACGCCGCCCGCAACAAGTCCATCCTCGAGCGCATTCCCGCCAACCGCTGGGGCGAGCCCGCTGACCTCCAGGGCGCGGTCGTTTTTCTGGCCTCCGACGCCTCCGCCTACGTTCATGGCATCACCCTGCCGGTCGATGGCGGCTGGCTCGCGCGGTAAACTTGCTGTCATACCCTGACCCTCAATGAAAAGTTTTCTCCGTATTGCCTTCACCTCCGCCCCCTAACCTCGTTCAGCCCGGTTGCCACCCCACCACCGCGTGAATACCTCATCCCGTTTCCTCCGATCCACCGGCCTTCTGGCCACCAGCCTTGCGTTCGGCCTGCTGTTGGCCAGTGTGGGCTGCGCCACGACAACCACGACACCGGAGCAATCTTTCGCCGGCCAGACTCCCTTGCAATGGTCAGAACGCCTTGCCCAATCCGAGATGACGCGGATGGGCAACCCGCCCAAGTCCCGCTGGGATTATACGGACGGCCTCTTTGCGCTCTCGCTGGTTAAACTGGGCGCGCAGTCCGCCAACACCACTTACCGCGACTACGGCGAGCAACTCATCGGCGGGTGTGTCATGCCCGATGGCTCCATCACCGGCTACAAAGCCAAGGACTACACGCTCGACTCCATCAACGCCGGCAAAGTGGTGCTCGCGCTCTACGAGCGCACGCACGACGAGCGTTACCAAAAGGCCGCGCAGCTCCTCCGCCAGCAGCTCACCACCCAGCCGCGCACGCCCGAGGGCGGCTTCTGGCACAAGCAAATCTATCCCCAGCAAATGTGGCTCGATGGCCTCTACATGGCCGCGCCGTTCTACGCGGAATACGGCAAGACTTTCGCCGAACCGGCGGACTTCGACGATGTGGTTCAGCAAATCACGCTGGTCGACGCTCACACCTACGATGTCCAGACCGGCCTCTTCTACCACGGCTGGGACGCCGCCCACACCCAGTCCTGGGCCAATCCGCAAACGGGAGTCTCTCCCAGTTTCTGGGGCCGCGCCATCGGCTGGTATGCGATGGCCCTCGTCGATGTCCTTGACTATCTACCTGCGGATCATCCGGGCCGCACCAAAGTCCTCGATATCCTTGGCCGCCTCGCTGCCGGTGTCGCGCATTATCAGGATCCGTCCTCGGGCCTCTGGTGGCAGGTCGTGGATCAGGGCGGGCGCGATGGCAACTACCTCGAGGCCTCCGCCTCCAGCATGTTCGTTTACGCCCTGGCCAAGGCCGTCAACCACGGCTACCTCCCTTACGCGGAATACGAGTCCGTCATCACCAAGGGCTATAATGGCATCGTGAGCCGCCTGATCAAAGTGGACGCCGACGGCCAGGTCAACCTCACCCAGATTTGCGAAACCGCCGGCCTCGGCCAGGGCCGCGACGGCACCTACGCTTATTACATCCGCGAAAAAGTCGTCTCGAACGACCTCAAGGGCGTCGGCGCCTTCATCCTCGCCGGACTGGAAGTGAACAACCTCCCCGCGCACAAACCCCCATCCACCGCCGCCACTGCGCTCACCGGCTGGGACGCCGAGCCGGGTATTCTCGCCCAGATCAAAGCGCCCGAATTCCCCGCGCGCAATTTCCCCATCACCGACTACGGCGCGGTCGCCGATGGCACGACCGACTGCACCGACGCCATCCGCCAGGCCATCGTGGCCTGCAATACCGCCGGCGGCGGACATGTCGTCGTGCCCGACGGCGTGTACCTCACCGGTGCGATTCACCTGCTCAGCAACGTCGACCTCCACCTCGCCGATAACGCCACGCTGAAATTCCTCACCGACCCCGCGAAGTACCTGCCGCTCGTCTTCACCCGCTTCGAGAGCACCGAGTGCATGAACTATTCGCCGTTCATCTACGCCTTCAAACAGCACGACATCGCCATCACCGGCCACGGCACGCTCGACGGCTCGGCCGGCCCCACGGTCTGGTGGGACTGGACCAAGCATTCCGGCAGCGATTCCAAGGCTCTCGTCGCCGCGAGCGACAAAGGCGTGCCGCCCGAGCAGCGCATTTTCGGCGACGGCCACCATCTCCGCCCGAATTTCATCCAGCCCAACCGCTGCCAGAACGTCCTCATCGCCGACGTCACCATCCACAACTCCCCCATGTGGGAAATCAACCCCGTCCTCTGCACCAACGTCATCGTGCACGACGTCAACATTTCCAGCCTCGGCCCCAACAACGATGGTTGCGACCCCGACGCCTGCAAAAACGTCCTCATTGAAAACTGCATTTTCCAGACCGGCGACGATTGCATCGCCATCAAGTCCGGCCGCAATGACGATGGCCGCCGCGTCGGCGTCGCCTCCGAAAACATCATCGTGCGCGACTGCGACATGAAGGACGGCCACGGCGGCGTCGTCATCGGCAGCGAAATCAGCGGCAACTGCCGCAACGTCTTCGCCGAGAACTGCCGCATGGACAGCCCCA
>Ga0206873_1336_pt1 | contig 10405 bp, 6 predicted proteins | sample Alteio_BWOrgCont_11_FD_152631 | JGI IMG/M metagenome (GOLD analysis project Ga0206873, IMG submission 152631) | Enriched cells from forest soil in Barre Woods Harvard Forest LTER site, Petersham, Massachusetts, United States -... | ecosystem: Environmental > Terrestrial > Soil > Temperate forest > O...
TTTTTGACTTCCTCGTCCGTGATCAGCCGCTTCTGCTCCGTGTCCACCAGGAAAATGCGGCCAGGCGCCAGTCTGCCCTTCATCCGCACTTCCTCGGGCTTTATCGAAAGCACTCCGGCCTCCGACGCCAGCAAGACCAGCCCATCGGTCGTCACCAGGAAGCGGCCGGGGCGCAGGCCGTTGCGATCGAGCTTCGCTCCGATCACTCGCCCGTCGGTGAAAGCCACCGCCGCCGGGCCGTCCCACGGCTCCATCAGCGACGCGTGATATTCGTAGAATGCCTTGATGTCCTCGGGCATGGTGGCGTCGTGATCCCAGGCTTCTGGAATCAGCATGGACATCACGTGAGGAAGACTGCGGCCGGAAAGAGCGAGCAGCTCGACAGCGTTGTCGAGCATGGCCGAATCGCTGCCGCCCGCGGTGATGATCGGCATCAACTTCTTCATGTCGTCGCCGAAAAGCGGAGACGCCAGCACGGATTGCCGCGCGTGCATCCAGTTCATGTTTCCGCGCAGCGTGTTGATTTCCCCGTTATGGCAGATGTAGCGATACGGGTGGGCGAGCTTCCAGCTCGGAAACGTGTTGGTGGAAAAGCGCTGGTGCACCAGGCACAGCGCGCTGGTCAGATCGGGATCCAACAACTCCTTGTAAAAATCGGTGATCTGCGGCGCGAGCAGCAATCCTTTGTAAATGATGGTCCGCGAAGAGAGCGACGGAATATAAAAAAAATCCTTCTCTTTCAGGTCGGTTCCCAGGATGGCCGACTCGGCGCGCTTGCGTACGACGTACAGTTTGCGTTCGAGCGCATCCTGATCCATGCCCGGCCCGTTGCGGACAAAAATTTGTTCGATGTAGGGCTGTGAAGCGCGCGCCAGGCGCCCGATCGTGTTGCCGTTGATCGGCGTGTCGCGCCATCCGAGGACCGTTAATCCCTCCTCGCGCACAATTTTTTCGATGATCCCTTCGCAAATGAGCCGGTCCTGCGTATCGACCGGAAGAAAAACCATGCCGACCCCGTACTCGCCCGGCGCGGGCAGGGAGAAACCCAGGCTTGCCGCTTCGCGCTCGAAAAAGACATGGGGAATCTGGATCAGGATTCCCGCGCCATCGCCGGTTTGCGGATCGCAACCGCAGGCGCCGCGATGCGCCAGATTGATCAGAATCTGTATGCCTTTCAGGACGATGTCGTGCGACTTCCGGCCCTCGATGCTGGCGACAAACCCGATGCCGCAAGCGTCATGCTCATGCTCCGGGCGGTAAAGTCCCTGAGCAGGTGGAATACCACGAAATGGGTAAAGCTCGCTCATAGGAGCAAGATTAAACGATCCAGGAGCGGCAGAGTTAACCGGCGAAATGCGCGCGTTTGCTTCGGCTAACCTGACTCAACCGCTCTGCTTGGAACGCCACAACCTCCTTGGCCTGACCTTTTGATCCAAAAGTTTAGATATCGATTCCGCGAACTCTCTATAAACGCAGCCTGATATAGAAAAGCGGCACGCCATACACTACGGAGCCGTCCCTTTAACGGCATTCCGGAAAGTGCCCATCTTACCATTCCTCCGGCCTCCTTGTCCCCCCGGCATTGGCCATCCCGATTTGCTATTCATGGCATTATTTTTTTGGATTCCTTGCAGGCTTCCGCGGTGGTTCTGCTATAATTCGGGCCTCAATTATGGATTTCGACCAACTCACTACTTTCATTGAAATCGCCAAACTCGGCAGTTTTTCGCGCGCCGGACAAAAATTATTCCGTTCGCAGCCGGCCGTCAGCGCGCAGGTCCGCCAACTCGAACAGGAGTACGGCGAGAAACTATTTGACCGGGGACGCAAGTCCGTGCGACTGACCTCCGCGGGAGAAACCCTTTTTGAATACGCCGTTCGCATGGTGAATATGCGCGCCGAATCCCTGCGCGCCGTGGCCGACAAAGCCACCACGCCGCGAGGCGTGCTCGCTCTCGGCGCCAATGAAGCGACGTGCCTCTACGTTTTGCCCGAGATCTTTGCGGAATATCACCGTCTTTATCCGGCGGTGCAGATCAGCATCTACCGCAATTTCAGCCACAAGGTTTTGCAAAAGGTCGAGGACGGATCGATTGACGTCGGCATCGTGACGCTTCCCGCGAAATCTCCCAGTCTGAAGTTCCATCCGATTTTCCGGGACCGGGTCATGCTGATGGTCAGCCCGCGCAATCCCCTGGCGAAACTCAAGACCGTCCGCATGAAGGATATCGCCGAGCAGCCCCTGATTTTCCCGCGAACCGGATACACGCGCCAGTTGCTCGACAAGCATTTCCGGCCCTACAAGCCGCAACTCCAGATCACCATGGAGCTGACGAGCGTGGGCATGATTAAATGCTTCGTCGCCGCGGGCTTGGGCGTGTCGCTAATCAGCGCGAGCTTTGCGCGCAACGAAGTCCGCGCCGGCGAAGTGAAACTAATCCCCATCGCGGACGTGGAACTCTGGCGCGAACTGGGAATCGTCTATCGCCGCGACCGCACGCTGCCGCGATCCTCCGCCTCATTTATCGCCTTGGTCCGGCAACGCGCCGCGGAAAATCCCGACTTGGAAATTGTTCAGCCCCGCAAGGTTGTGCGCAATAGCGAGCCTGCCGCGCTAGCGTAATTCATTCCCTTAAATTCAATTTTGAATATCGAGCCAGTCCGCAGTGAACGCAACGCCGGGCTATGGGAGAAATAAAAGAATAAACCCGCCCACATTGCGGACACTTCAATAGTCGAACCCGGACCGTTGCCCAAACAAACACCACTGAGTATGTGATAAACGCAATTATTCCGCCCATTTCCGAGTGAAAAAGCGATTGAGAAATGATTGCCGCGCCTCCAACTACTGGAAGGTAACCGACAAATACAAGGAGGCACAGATTGTTGCGCCGTCGAAATTCGTCCCAGTATTGTTCGTATGGCCTCAGGGGAAGCCTTTCGGCTACGCAGGACGGTCGCGCAGCAGGCGGATCATATCCGGATCGGAATTTTTAGGAAGGAGCCCATTCGCCTCGGCCGGCTCGGGAATCTCTCCCTCACCAGTTGCAAGAAACAGATTGGCTTCGAGGCCGTGCTGTTTGTCGTAGAGTTCGCGATACCGCCCGGCGAGCGCGTACAGCGAGGCGTGCGTGCCGCGCTCCACGATTCTTCCGCCCTCGACGACCAGGATTTGATCGGCGCGGCGAATCGTGGAAAGGCGATGGGCGATGACGAACGTGGTGCGCCCACGCATCAATTGCGCGAGACCTTCCTGAATCAGCATTTCAGATTCGGAATCGAGGCTCGAAGTCGCTTCGTCCAGAATCAGGATGCGCGGGTCCGCCAGAATCGCGCGTGCGATCGAAACGCGCTGGCGCTGCCCGCCGGAAAGTTTCACGCCGCGCTCGCCAATGATCGTGTCGTATGTTTCAGGAAACCGCTCGGCGAATTCGTCTACTCGCGCGATCCGGCAAGCGGCCAGAATTTCTTCCTCGCTCGCATAGGGCCTAGAAAAGGCCACGTTCTCGCGAATCGTCCCGTCAAACAAGAACGACTCCTGCAGCACGACGCCGAGGCGCGTGCGATAGGAATCGAGCCGCACCGTGGAGAGATCGACGCCGTCCACAAGGACGCGCCCCGAAAGCGGCACGTGAAACGCCGCGACGAGTCCGATTATCGTGGATTTCCCCGAACCGGACGAACCCACGAGCGCCGTCACCGTCCCCGGCTGCGAGCAAAAACTCACATCCTGCAACACCGGCTTGCCGGGCTCGTACGAGAAGTTGACGTTGTCGAACGCGAGTTCCCCAACGATGTCCGGCAACGTGACCGTGCGGCGCGGGTCTTCATCCTCGGGCCGCTCGTCCATCACTTCCCGCGTGCGCTCGAGTCCCGCGACGGCTTCGGTCAGTTGCGTGCCAATGCCGACAACTTGAAACACCGGCGCGATCATGAAGGCCAGAAACGCCGTGTAGCTCATGAATTGGCCGACCGTAATTTTTCCGCCGATAACCTCGTGCGCGCCCACCAGCATCACGAGCGCGCCGACCACCCCGCCGAGCGCCGTCGTCGAAAAACTCATCATCGACATCGTCGTGAGCGATTTGATTACATTGTCGAGCAATCGCTGCACGCCTTTGGTGAACACGTCATGCTCGCGCTCCTCCGCGTGGTACCCCTTCACCACGCGCACGCCGGAGAGCGATTCCGTGAGCCGCCCGCTGACCTCGGCGTTGATTTTCGCGCGCTCGCGAAAGATCGGCCGCAAAACGCTGAACGCCTTTCGCAATCCAAACATGCTTACGATCAATAGTGCGGCCGCAAGCCCCGTCATTACCGGGCTGATGCGCAGCAGCATGTAGAGAGCGATGGCCGCCGTCAACAAGCCGCCCAGAAATTCCACCAGCCCTGTGCCGATCAGGTTCCGCACGCCCTCGACGTCGCTCATGATGCGCGAGACGAGCGCGCCCGTTTTGTTCGAATCATAGTACGCGACCGGCAGGCGCCCGACGTGTTCCTGCACGTTCCTCCGCAACTCGGTAATCATCCGTTGCGCAGCTTTCGACAGGGTTTGGGTGAGCGTGTATGAGGTCACGCCCTGCAACATCGTAGCCAGCAGCACTCCGCCCACCAGCGGCATCAACAGCCGCGTCTGGTGATGGATCATCACGTTGTCGACCAGGTATTTCGTGGTGAAAGGAAGCGCGAGACCGGAGACGCGGTTAATGGCCATGAGCACCATTCCCATCGCCAGCAATCCCCGGCGCGGCCGCATCAATGCCCAAATTTGGGGCAATTGATCCATGACGCGCGGCTTTTCTTTCTTGTTCGAGTCGGTGGAGTCTTCCCTGGCGTGCCTCGCGCCATGCCCACGCTCTGCCCGCGAGGACATGCCGCGCTGCGTTCCCATTCCTCCGAATCCGCCAGCCATTCTCATGTAGTAGCCATCTTAGAGGATTTGCGCCTTGTGCCGCCACCCGCGCGGCTTGATTCGTTCTTTGCCATCAGATGCTTGCAATACGCGTCAGGTCGCAAGAACCTCGCCGCAAGGAACGGTTATGACCTGTTTGACACCTTGACAAATGGAATAGGCGTTTGCTCTTATCTCAAGTCGCAATACGTCGACCGGGCCTGCATTTAGATAATTAAACGTCTGGTTGAAAATCCGCTTGCAGTCGCATTTATGCGGGCAGTTCGCCGTGGAAACACGTAAGATGCCAGTTGCGGAACGCCTGCATCGGAGAGATTCAAAATGTCCAAGCTGCGCTTATCGATGGCTTGCTGGAATTATGACCGGACGCGCGCTTTGCTCGAAGAGCGCATCCCCGTCGACGGCATCGACCTGACGTACATCAACATCCCCGTTGAGGAAACTTTTTTTCGGATGATTCGCCATCAGGAATTTGACGTGGCCGAAATGTCTCTCTCCTCCTACACGCTCTCCCTGTTCCGCGACCCCAAACCGTTTGTCGCCATTCCAGTCTTCCCTTCCCGGTATTTCCGGCACTCCTGCATCTTCATCAATCGCAACAGCGGCATCCGCGAGCCGAAGGATCTGATCGGAAAAAGCGTTGGAAATCCGGAATACCAGTTGACCGCCTGCGTGTGGATTCGCGGCATTTTGAGCGACGAATACAACGTCCCGGTCTCCAGCGTCACCTACCTTCGCGGCGGCGAGGAAACGCCCGGTCGAACCGAGAAACAAACCGTTTCCCTCCCACCGGAAATCCGGCTGGAAAATATTCCCGAAGACAAGACTTTATCCCGGATGCTGCATAACGGAGAAATCGACGCCATCTACTCGCCGCGAACCCCTTCCAGTTTTTCCCAGGGCGGTGGAAACGTCCGCCTGCTGTTCGAGGATTACGAAGCGGTGGAACGCGAATATTACCAGCGAACAAAGATCTTCCCGATCATGCACACGGTCGTCATTCGCCGCGAAGTCTACGAAAAGCATCCCTGGGTCGCGCAATCGCTTTACAAAGCTTTCGTCCTCGCGCAGCGCGAAGTCTATGAGGACCTGTACGAAACGGCGGCGCTGAAGTTCATGCTCCCCTGGCTCATCCGCCATGCGGAAGAAACGCGCAAGTTGATGGGGAAGGATTTCTGGCCCTACGGCGTCGAGCCCAACGTGCATACACTGAGCACGTTCCTGCGCTACTCGTACGAACAGGGGCTCGCAAAGCGTTTACTCACGCCGCAAGAACTGTTTGTGCCGGAAGCGCTGGAATCTTTCAAGATTTAAAATTTCAAATTTGAGATTTGCGATTTGAAATTGCCTCGCTGCGGCGAACGGCCCGAGGGAGAAAACTCGAATGGCGGAAAGCGGACAGGCCAATACGCTGCGCTGGTGGGCGCTCGAGCGGGGAGACATAGACGCCACCGTTGCGCAGGTTGGCTTCAACGTCGCGCAGATGATCATCCCGGCGTTTCTGCTCGTCCCGGTCGGCATCGCCATGGGATTCAGCGTGACGCACCTCTTGCCCGGCTTTGCCCTGGGATTCTTCGTCGGCTCCATGGGTCTGACCGCACTTGCCGTAGGACTCGCGAAGCGCGAAGGCCGCACCAACGTCACAGCCCACGTGTACATCAACAATGTCCCGGGGATTATTGCCTACACGTTATCGATCATGCTGCCCGTGTATCTGCAGACGCGCGATCAGGAACTGGCCTGGAGAGTAGGCGCCGCCGCCGTCGTGTGGACTGGAATCATCAAGCTCGTGGCGGCGCCGCTCGCGGGCACCATCCGCCAATTTATTCCCAAGCCCGCCATGATGACGGTGTTCGGCGCGGCCATGTACACCTATCTTGCGCTGGTCCTGCTGCAGCGCATTTTCGATCAGCCGCTCGTGGGAATCGTCGCGCTGGCCATCGTCGCGACCGCGGTCCTGGCCAATGTTCCGATAACGAAGTGGAAAATTCCTCCGTTCCTCGTCGCGTGGCTCGTCCCTCTCGCCATTGGATTGTCCATTGGCTACATTCATCCTCAATGGCGCGGTTTTTCCGTGCAGCTTCCCTTCGTTCGCACTCCTGGCCTGCTGCAGGCGATGGGCCTCGCGATTCCCTACCTTTCCGTGATCGCGCCCATGGCGATTTACCAGGTGCTGCAGGACATCGCATCAGTCGAAGGAGCGAACTCCGCCGGTGACAATTACGATGCTCGCCTGGTCGTTGCCTGCGACGGGCTCGGAACTTTTCTCTGCGGCGCGGGCGGAAGCATCATCACTCCCGTCGTCGCCGCCTTGCACCCGCCCTACAAAATGATGGGAGCGCGCATCGGTTTTTGTTTCTGGACAGCCGTGATTTTCCTGGCCGTGTTCATGAGCGGAATCTCATTGTTCATGGCACAGCTCTTTCCCTGGGCGATTCTCGCCGCAATGATCGCGTACGTGGCCATCGGCGTGGGCCGCGCGACGCTGCATCGCGTGGACCCAAAATATCTAAATGCTGTGCTGCTGGGTTTGGTTTTGCCCGCCGGAGCGGTGGTGAGTTCCGCCGTGAGCTCCGCGTTGCCCGCGCTGAAGCTGTCTGCCGCAAATCCCGAAGTCCAGGCGGCGCTGAATCGTTCCATCTATTGGTCCTCGATTCAGGGACTCGGCAACGGATTTCTTTTCCTGGTGTTGGTGGTCTCCGCGCTCATCACCGAAATGATCGATCGCAATTTCGGACGCGCCGCAATCTGGTGCCTGATCGCCGCCGTCTTCTCCTGGTTCGGCCTGATGCACTCTCCAATTTTGCAGTGGGGCGCGCAGCCTATGTACGCAGGCGGTTGGCTGGCCGCAGCGTTTATCGTATTCTCAGCCCGCTGGTGGCGTGGTGATCTGACAACCTCCAGCTAGATCGCCGAGTTTCCCGCCTCTAAGCAACCAGAGCTTGTAAGCGCTGATTTACAGTGCTACAAAAAGATCATGGACAAGGCGGCTACATCTCTTTCGCCAACGGAGTTTCGACGCCATCTCTTTTACGAAACTTCACATTCGCCCTCGCTCGCCGAACTCGTCGGTTACGAAAAAGCCAAGGAAATCATCGATTTCTGCTTTATCGCCAATCCCTACTACCCGACGGCCGCGATGCTGCGCGATCTCCAGGACAATTTTCCGAATCTGATCAAGTCCTATCCGTCGAGCAATCCGGCCAGCAGCCAAAAACATCTCGGGGCCGTACTGCACGTGAATCCGGCCCACTTAATCATTGGGAATGGCGCGACCGAACTCATCGTCCTCATCAATACGACTCTGATTGACCGAATCGCCGTGCCAGTCCCAACGTTCGGCGAATACATCGAAAAACTCAAGGATCAGCGCGACGCCGAACTCTACGCCTTAAACCCGGACGAACGATATTCGTTGCATTTGCCCCATTACTTGGATTGGGTGCGCAAGCGCGCTCTAAAATCTCTGCTGATCATCAATCCCGGAAATCCCACGGGCCAGCTTTTCTCCCTCGAAGAAATGATCGATTTCCTGAATCAGGCGAAAGACATGGAACTCGTAATCGTCGACGAATCGTTCATCGATTTTGCGGGAGAAACGATTCCAAGCCTTCTTCACGTCGCCGGCCGGTTTTCCAATCTCCTGCTGGTTCGGAGCATGAGCAAGCACTGCGGCGTTCCCGGCCTGCGCCTGGGCTACTGCTATAGCGAAAATCTGTACATCCTGAACCACATGCGCCAATTCATCCCGACCTGGAATGTGAATACTTTGGCGCAATATTTCTTGTCGCTGCTCCCCTCCACCGACGCAGACTACCAGGAAGGGCGCAAGCGCGTGATCGGCGATGTCCGCAGTTTGTATGACTCCCTGAAGGCGATCCGCGGCATTGACGTCTATCCCACTGGCGCAAATTTTGTTCTGTTCAAAATCGAAGGCGGCATGACGGCGGCGGAACTACAGGGACTCTTGCTGAGTGAATATAAGCTCTACGCCCGCGATTGTTCAAACAAGATCGGCATGGATCAGCACCATATCCGCGTGGCCTCGCAAGGCCGCGAAAAAGACGCCAAGCTGGTCAGCGCGCTCCAGACGCTCCTCCGATGAAACGCCCGGCGGTCCTTGTGGTCACGCGCAAAACCCTTCGCAATAACAAGTACATCGACTATGTTGGCGAGTTTCATCTCGCGCTCCTGGTCCGCCTGAAAACGCTTCCCGTCATGGTGCCTGTCGTGGAGGGTTCTCGCGCGTGCCTTCCCGACTACGTAGCAAGCATGAAAGGTCTACTGCTGGTGGAAGGCGAAGACATCGAGCCAAAACATTTCAAGGCCACCCGCGAAAACTACAAACACCTGAAAAAAACGCACCCTCTGAAAGACGCCATTGAAATCGAGCTGATCCGCCACGCTTTGCGCAGAAACCTTCCAATACTCGGCATTTGCCGGGGCTCGCAACTGCTCAACGTGGTCTGCGGCGGAACGCTGTACGGTGATGTCCAAAAGGAAAAGAAGTCACGTCTGAAACACATCGATTATGCCCGCTACGATAGCTACAGGCATCCGATCGCTATCGTCGCCGGAAGTCCTTTGGAGAAGTGGTACTTAAGGAAAACGCTGCGCGTGAACAGCTATCATCACCAGGGAATCCGCGACCTTGCGCCGCGCTTTCAGCCCATGGCTTTCTCGAAAGATGGATTGATCGAGGGCTATTACGACCCGAAAGAAAATTTCGTAGTCGGGCTGCAATTTCATCCGGAGCGAATGTTGGAAGAGCCCGCCGGAAACTGGCGCATCTGGAAAGCGTTCGGCTCCGCCGTGCATCGCGCAGAGTAGCACAGCCAGGAGTGGCTGTGGTACTTCGCTCTTGAGGTTGCTCTAATCTCCCGCGCGCGGCGTTGCTCCAGCGAGATAAAAATACCCCACCTTGTTGTTGGCCGGCGTGCCAAACCACATGCGCCCCTGCGCATCAAGAAAGAATTCCCGCATCGTGTTTTCCGCCTGCGGGAACGGATACTCGGTCACATGCCCGCTCTTCGGATCAAGATTCCCGATCACGTCCAGATGTTCGGACGAATACCAAAGCGTGTGGTTCTTGTCGATCGCGAGAGCGTAGGGAGTCGTCTCCGGCCCAGGCAACGCATATTCCTTGAATGTTTCCGTCTTCGGATCAAACTGCCCAATCTTTCCCGCTTGAAATTCCGCGAACCAAATCGTGCCGTCGGAATCGATCTGAATGCGGCGAGGACGGGCATCCGGTGTGGGCGGCTGCCACTTCGTCACCTTGAGCGTTTTTGCGTCCACCTTTCCGATCTTTCCGTTGGGCACAAATTCCGCAAACCAGCAATTTCCGTCTTTGTCAAGCGCGAGACCGTATGCAGAGGGAACTTCCTTGATTTGAGTGAACTCTCGCGTCTTCGGGTCGAAAACGGTGAGCGGCCCTCCCGTCGCCCAGACTCTTCCCTGCGCATCAATCCGCAGCGTGTGCTTGGATCCACC
>Ga0206873_1337_pt1 | contig 10377 bp, 9 predicted proteins | sample Alteio_BWOrgCont_11_FD_152631 | JGI IMG/M metagenome (GOLD analysis project Ga0206873, IMG submission 152631) | Enriched cells from forest soil in Barre Woods Harvard Forest LTER site, Petersham, Massachusetts, United States -... | ecosystem: Environmental > Terrestrial > Soil > Temperate forest > O...
CCGAAGCGTCCTCTCAATCGGGAGTAGACAGCAGCTGGATACAAGTAGTCAGAAATTTAATGCCATTGGATATCAATAGGGTAGATATTATTAACGGAGAGGTACATTATAGGGATTTTTATAGTACTCCCAATGTAGACATATTTGTAAGCAATATAAATGCCAAGGCCACCAACTTAAGGAATAAAGTAGACAAGAATAAACCTCTTCCGTCAACCATTTCAGCTTCTGCTACATGCTTTCAGACAGGGAATCTCTCACTTGATGTTGCGCTTGACCCTCTGAATCCTCAACCCACTTTTGAATTGAAGGAAGAAATGAAAGGTGTGCAATTAACCGCACTAAACGATTTTACCCAGGCATATCTTAAATTTAAGATTATAGGAGGAACGCTGGAAGTATATACAGAGGTAGCCGCTGCCGACGGAGCCTTTGATGGTTATACCAAACCATTATTTCATCATATTGAAATCCAAAAAAATATTAAAGAAAATAGAAACATCTGGCATTGGCTTATTGCCAATGGTGCCCAATTTATTACGAATGTCTTTTCAAACCACAGCCATGACCAGCAGTTTGCGACACGTATCCCGATACACGGAACTTTTAAAAGTCCCAAACCGGATAGTTGGGCTGCCATAGGAGGAGTTATAAAAAATGCATTTATTCAAGCGCTAACGCCTACCCTGGACAGCACTTTACATATAACTGATATAGATAAAAGCAATGATGCTATTCCTGAATAGTTCGGATTAACCGGCATATAGGCCGACGGGTTAATGAAAAAATCAGACGAAATGAAATCCAGAAGCTATTACTTGGTTAACGCGATTACTTTATACCGGATAGTGGCTGCTCCAATATTAATTATATTGGCATTTACCGGGAATCTGAATATTTTCAAATGGTTGCTTCCAATAAGTTTTTTGACCGATTTAATAGACGGAACTCTCGCAAGAGAATTAAAAGCAACCAGTGTTTTTGGTTCAAAACTGGACTCCATAGGAGATGATTTGTCTTTTGTTGCCGCAGCAGTTGGCGTTTTTGCTTTTAAGCTTGATTTTGTACTTCATCATATTATTGTACTGATTCCTCTTATAGGCTTATACCTTTTTCAAACTATCAGTGCCTTGATAAAATATGGAAAGATAACAAGCTTCCATACTTACCTCGCAAAGTTTGCCGCAATTTTACAAGGGTGTTTCTTGATTTTACTTTTCCTCTTTCCGACACCTCTCTGTTGGCTGTTTTATACGGCAACCTTCATTACAATTGCAGATATTCTTGAGGAATAATCATACTGTTTTATCTGCCTGCTTGGGAAGCTGATGTAAAAGGATTATTTTGGGTAATGCAAAAAAGAAAATTAAATAAAAAATAAGCCTGCAAGAAAATTTAATATCTGCATTACTCTACCTATCGGCACTTTCTTCTTTCGCTACACCCAACCTTTTCCTTCCAAGAAGCATCTATCTAATAAGAAGCAAAAGCGTTAGGGACAGAATAAAAATTTGAATTTATGATAACTGATATAGAACTAGAAAATAGGATAGGGGTTTTAAGCCCCGCAAGGAGTTTTCAGCTTAATATAAGCAGTCCTTCAAATATAGCCTTGGAGAGGGTAGGCGGCTTTACCTATCTCGAAGGAGCTATCATCATCCGCATTACGAAGAATACCTTTAAAGCATTTTCCTATGTATGTACCCATAATGGATGTATTCTGGGATATGATAAAAACACCAATGCCCTTGTATGTCCTTGTCAATGTGGAATATATGACCTGGAAGGAAATGTAATTAGAGGTATGCCGGTAAAGCCTCTTAGGCAATTCACAGTTCAGCGGGAGGGTGACGTATTAACAATTACTGATAATTATGGCGATAATACAGATATTTGTAATGAGACAAAGTGGTAATTGATTATTAACCCAACGTTTCAGAAGCTTTATTCATCTATGGAAGTATAAAGACATGTGTTCTTGAAAGAAACAGAAGAGCAACTGATTAAAGGATGTCTCGCTGGCATCCCTGCATTTCAACAAATGCTGTACAAGCGCTATGCGCCTAAGATGCTTACTGTCTGCATGAGATATGCCAATAACCAGGAAGAAGCAGAAGATATTTTACAGGAAGGGTTCATAATAGTTTTTGAAAAGATGTCGCAGTTTAAAATGCAAGGGTCTTTTGAGGGATGGATAAGAAAAGTGATGGTAAATAAATCGCTGGAACATTTAAGAAAAGCAACTAAAATATACCCGGTATTGAATATTGATAAGGTAGAAGATAAATTTATTAGCCAGGACGATATACTAAATACAATAGCATCGAAAGAACTACTCAAGATGATCCAGGAATTACCACCTATGTATAAAATGGTGTTCAACCTTTACGTGTTTGAAGGAATGAGCCATAAAGAGATTGCGGCCCAGGTGGGGATAGCAGAAGGAACTTCCAGGTCAAACCTTTCGGACGCAAGAACTTTACTGAAGAAAAAAATACATCATAACGTAACTATTGAAACCAAAAATATTTACCTGAAACAATCGGCATATGGAGAATGATATAGATGAAATTTTTAAGAACGGAATAGAGTCTATGGATACAGAACCTTCCGAAGAGTTCTGGCGCAAGGCTGCTGAAGATGTTCTTTCAAGAGGCAACAAGGCTAATGAAAGAAAAGTTGCCTATTGGAGATTTTTTGCTTTCATTCTTGCTACAGCGTTATTTGTGCTCGGTTATTTTGCCTATAAAATGCAAGTAGGGTTAACAAAAGTAGAACAACAAGTAGCAGCAATTAAAGATGTACGAACTCAAAATCCTGCTAAAGAAAATATAATTGTAAATAATAGCGATAAGGATACCAAAATAGTGACAACTGTTAAAAGCACCAATCGGACAGAAATAAATAAAAAGCAACATACAAAGCCCTTAGGCAATATATATGCAAGTACGAGTTCATATAAAAACAATAGCAGGCAAACTGCTGCAGCCACAAAAGATTTAGCTTTAACTAATCAGTCTGATCCCATAGTACAATCTCATGGAAATAATGCTATAATTAAAGATGAGCAAAAAAATCCGGCAAGTGAACCAATACAAGTAAGTGCAACAAGTAGTGTAAATAAAAGTGAACCGGGACAAACGAATAAAACAAGTATTGCAAGTACAAGCGAACGAGGACAAACAAATGTAACAAGTGTTGCAAATACAAAAGAAGTTCCGGTGAATGCTCCAGGCACAATTCAAAAAGATACCAATGCACACCCTAAACAAGTTAGTGAATATGTTCTAAAAGCGAATCAGGCCTCTTCTAAAATTATGCCTGATACATTGAAAACTGCGCAAAAAGAATTACCTCTACGGGACAGTTCTTCCAAATTTAGCATATCTGCATTTTTCTCTCCCGACTTTATGGCAGGATATAAATTTAAGCCAACCGATTCCTGGGGAAGCGCTGCAGAAAACATAATAAAATCAGGAGAGAAACAAAGCTTTTCTTATTCTGCCGGCACTAAAGCAGCGTATGCGGTTTCCTCTAATTTTTCCATCAGTGCAGGTCTATCCTACGAGGTATTCTCCTTTAATTCAAATACCGGTACTGTTTATGCTCAAAAGCAATCTGATGGAGTTGTGGGATACTATCTTACTACAAGCTCAGGAATAGTAGAGTGCCCTTATTATGGAGTACCTAATATTGGTGATAGTTTAAAAATGAGCGCATCATCTACAAGAAGGTATATTGAAATACCTGTACAGGTAAAATACAATTTCGTCAATAAAGAAAACTATCAATTTTATCTTAATGCCGGTTTGGAAGTTAGTATTGGGGTAGGAGAAACTACAAGTATGAATTGGCAGAACTTTTCGGGTGAAAGTGGAGTGGCTGTTGTTAACGGTACGGAAAATTCAAGAAGTACATACTTTTCTTATTACATGGGCATAGGCGCAAATTATAAAATTGGCAAATGCCTTTCCCTTTATTTAGAACCCGGCTTACATACTGCTATCACATCTATTGATGATAATGTGTCGGTAATTACTTATCCGAGACTTATCAGCATAACAACCGGGTTGACTTATCATTTAAGATAATTAACGTCCACCCAACGTTTTTATGACATGCTACATCTAATCAGGTGGAAGGTATCCTTATCTATTTTATAAAACAGGTATAAAAAACAATTATTGATGAAAGCTTTATTTAAAAAAATAGTATTGATTCTTTCCGGAATCTCATTTATTTCCTTTGCTCATGCAACAGTTCACACTGTTCATGTGATGAACTTTAGTTTCTCGCCATCAAGTTTTTCTGCATCTGTTGGAGATACGGTTGAATGGATATGGGTAGGGGGCGGACATACCACAACTTCGCTAACAATCCCGGGCGGAGCTGCCTCATGGAGTCATCCGGTGAACAACTCTAATACTACATTTGAATATAAAATTACTACTGCCGGAACCTATACTTATTGGTGCGCAATCCATCAAACTATGATGGAAGCGAGCTTTACGGTGTCTACTCCAACTACTCCTATAGGTATGGGCTTTGCTCCTCCCCAAACTATTTCCGCCGGCTCATTTCATTCATTAGCCCTTTGTGCCACTGATAGCACCGTAAGGGCATGGGGTGGAAACTCTAATGGTCAGTTGGGTATTAATGATACTACTGAAGTAAATACTCAAGTTCGTGTACATGGTCCGGGTAACACGGGCTTTTTAACCGGGATTGTTTCTGTAGTTGCCAGGGAGAATTTTTCACTCGCATTAAAAGCTGATAGTACAGTATGGGCATGGGGATATAACGCAGATGGAGAATCAGGAAATAATACTAAAAAAGACAATTGGGTGCCCGTGCAAGTACATGGTCCGGGTAATGTGGGATTTTTGAAGAGTATCGTTTCTATTTCCGGGGGATATGCACATGCACTCGCGTTGAGAAGAGACAGCACAGTATGGGCGTGGGGTGACAACACTAATGGTGAATTAGGGGATAATACAACCGTTAATGACAGCACCCCCGTCCAAGTTCATGGTGCAAATAATACGGGGTTTTTAACCGGTATTATTGCTATAGCAGCAGGACAACAATTCTCACTTGCATTAAAAGCTGACAGTACCGTGTGGGCATGGGGCTTTAACCAGGTTGCTTCATTGGGAGATTATACCTCTGTAGAAAGACATACTCCCATTCAAGTACATAGTCCGGGCAACATAGGTTTCTTAACCGGTGTAACTGCCATTGCCGCAGGTGGTGGTCATGCGCTTGCTATTAGAGGGGATAGTACTTTGTGGTCCTGGGGATTTAATATTAATGGTGAATTAGGCGATAATAGCACCCTTACTGACAGTGTACCTGAACAAGTACATGGTGCAAACAATACAGGTTTTTTAATAGGCATTATTACCACCAAAGCAGGAGATTATTTTTCAGGTGCTGTTAAAAAAGATGGAAGTATATGGACATGGGGCTATAACTACTATGGCCAATGCGGCATTAATGATACAACAGGAGAAGAAGAAAACACTCCGGTTCAGGTGCATGGTCCGGATAATGCCGGTCATCTATCGGGTATTGCTTCCATTGCTTTGGGCGATGAACACGCACTCGCATTAAAAAATGATGGTACTTTATACAGTTGGGGATGGAACGCGAACGGACAATTAGGTAACGATTCTACCGTAGACAGATGGTATCCCATTGTACCACCAGAAGCATGCAATATTCCTTTAGCTGTGCCGGCTATTGTTGCAGAAAACGACAAAGTAACTTTATATCCAAATCCTGCAAATAACTTATTAATTATTACGAGTGATGAAGAAAATATAACAAATGTGGAGATATATAATACGTTAGGGGAAAGGGTTTATAATTCTTCACCCTCAAATACCCATACAATTAATTTGAATGTATCCTCACAACCAAACGGAGTTTACCTGGTTCGTTTGATAATGAGCAATGACATAATTACTAAGAAGTTTATTATTCAGAAATAAATTTTCTAATAAAATTTTTATTCTATTTATAAAACGTCCATAAAACAATTACCATGAAAACTTTATTAAAAAAAACAGCATTGATTCTTTCGGGAATCTCATTTATTTCTTTTGCTCATGCAACAGTTCATACTGTTCATGTGATGAATATTAGTTTCTCTCCATCCAGCTTTTCCGCATCTGTGGGAGACACTGTTGAATGGATATGGGTTAACGGTAATCATACCACCACATCCTTAGGTATTCCAACAAACGCCGCTTCCTGGAGTAATCCAATGACGAGTTCCAGTACTACATTTGAATATAAGATTACTACTGCCGGAACCTATAATTACTGGTGTGCAATCCATCAAACTATGATGGAAGCGAGCTTTACAGTTAGTCCCCCTACCGGCACGCCGACTGTTGTAGACAAGAACAATCAATTTGCAAAGGTTTATCCTAATCCCACTAGCAACTCAATCAATATTCACTTCTTGGTAAGTCCTTCCCAAAATCAATTGACTATTACAGACGAATTAGGTAAAGAGCTCATAAATAAAACACTTACAAGTATTGATAACACAGTAGATGTGTCCACATGGCCAAAGGGTGTTTATTTCTACCGTTTACAAAACGGCAATGAATTTATGGAAGGTAAATTTGAGGTGCAGTAGGCATTTCATTTTTATATACAGCTTAAAAATCTGCCATACTGCCTTGTCCATACAATAGTAGAAAAAAGAAATGATCCGGCTTACCAGGATCAAAACTACTATAGGCACTGATACTTATGGTAATGCAAATAGATTTTTAGTATATATTCGCAGCTTTACAGAAGCAATTATTTTATTTCAATTTTTATAAGATGGGCGCCAAATACAGCTTAATACCGGTTGATGTACCTGCGGTAAGCACAAAGTACAGAACGATTAAAACAAAGTTACCTGTTCCTGAATCATTAAAAATTTTTGAATCATTGGCTGAATCAGAAGCCGGTTCCATGATGGGCCAAGCGCCTATAGTATGGGATAAAGCCGAAGGCTTCCAGGTATATGACAAATGGGGTAATAAATGGATTGACTGGTCATCGGCAGTATTGGTAACAAATGCCGGGCACGGACGCCAGGAGATTTCTGATGCTCTTAAGGCTATTATTGATAAGGGGCTCCTTACAACGTATGTGTTTGTGCATGAGAAGCGTGCTGAACTCACTAAAATGCTCCAGAAGCTCTCTCCCGACCCTTCCAATTATCTTGTTTTCTTGCTCAGTAGTGGAGCTGAAGCAACTGAAACGTGCATCAAGCTTGCTAAAACCTATGCACTTGAAAAGCATGGTCCCAAGAAAAAATATTTAGTGTCATTCAACAATTCCTTTCACGGCAGAACCATGGGTGCTCAACTTGCTGGTGGCTTTCCGAGCCTGAAAACATGGATTGTTGATGAAGGAAAAACATTTGTACAGGTTCCTTTCCCCGATGGATTTAAGAACGAGAATACATCCTTTGACCTGTTTCTTAGCAGCATTAAAGCTCTGGGCATAACGCCTGATGAAATTGCGGGCGTAATGACAGAATCGTATCAAGGCGGAGGTCCCGATTTTCTTCCCGTTGAGTATGCCCAGAAACTCGTTGCGTTTTGTCGCGAACATGATATTGTAACTATTTTCGATGAAGTACAGTCCGGTTTTGGACGCACGGGCAAAATGTTCTGTTACGAACACTACAATATAAAGCCTGACCTTATTGCTTGCGGAAAGGGAATTTCCTCCTCTCTTCCTCTTTCGGCTGTAATAGGAAGAAAAGATATAATGAGCCTTTACGGGCCCGGTTCAATGACATCTACGCACTCGGGTAGTGTGTTACCTGTTGCCGCCGCCATCGAAAGTCTGAAAATTATAGAGAAAGAAAACCTGGTTGAAAACTCAAGGAAAATGGGTGAGATTCTATTTTCCGAACTCACAAGAATCAGTAAAAAACATCCTGATATTTTAGCTTGCGTTCATGGCAAGGGCTTGGTAGGCGGAATCCAGGTGGTAAAAAAAGGAACTAAAGTACCTGATGCCGAAACCGCTTTAAAGATTAACGAAAAATGTTTTCATAAAGGCTTATTGATGTTTGCACCCGTAGGCCTTGTAGGAGAATGTATAAAAATTGCTCCACCACTGGTAATTACTGAAGAAGCGCTGAGAGAAAGCACAAAAGTACTGGAGGAAGCCTGCGATAAGGTCCTGGGTAAATAAAATTTATCAAAAGCATTTGTTTAGTACGATTAAAAGAAGTAATATTGTTTCCCAATTCCTAAACTTAAATTAAATACCATGGAACAAAACCCAAACACTACCCAGCGGCAGCCCCAGGTAAAAATTGACAAAGCAACTGCCTCAAATCATATAGCCCTTACACCGCTTCAGCAGCGTCTATCGCAGCGCGCCAAGGCGCTCTTGAATCATCCGCAGGGGATGGGCAATTACTTCACCTTCAAGTCGGCAATCGACATCCTCGGTCTTTCCTGGGATGCCGTGGTGCCCGGTGGCGTCTACAACATCACCGGCCCCGGTTACTTTGACATGGGCTACATGGCCAACCATATCGGTCCACCCAAATCGGCGCTGGATGCGTTTATCGGGGCCAGTCGCCATGAAAAGCTGGTCGTTTACCCGCCCGATTGCCTGCCGGAACTGAAGCATCTGGTCGCCGACCACAAGTTCGGGCGCAAGCTCGGGGCTGATTTCGAGGTTATGGGCGTCGAGGGGGCCCAGGGCGGCATTGGCTACACCTACCTGTCGTTTCTCGATCCGGGCGATGAAGTAATCGTCACTGATCCCGGTTATTTTCATTTCGTTCCTGCCGCGGAAATTTGCGGAGCGCACATCGTTCCTATCGAGTTGAATCAATCGAACGGATATCGCCTCTCTCCCAGTGAAGTTGAGTCGGCAATCACCCCGCGGACCAAGATGATCGTCGTCTGTGATCCCATCAACCCGTTCGGCACCGTGCAGACAAAGGAGGAATTGCTTGCGATAGCAGAAATCGCCCGTAAGCACAACATCATCGTCTTCAACAACATCACCCACAATACGCATCGCACGAATCCTAAGGCAGTGCAGATTCCCATGGCCTCACTACATACGCCTGCCAGTCCGATGGACCATGTCATTTCGGTATCCGGAATGTCCAAAGGCTACGGTATGCCGGCATTGCGGGTCGGCTTCATGGCAGGACATCCCGATCTGATTCGGGGTGCGTTTCTCACCAAGATGGAAATCACCAAGATCCACATTAATTATCCCGGGCAGTATGCAGCAATGGCCGCGATGCAGGACGAGGAGTATGTGAAACGCTCCACGGAAATCATCCGCCGTAACCTGGCCCATCTCGAGCAGACGATTGCCTCCACACCCGGCGTCACTATGCCTATCCGCCCGGATTACGGGTTCTGCACGATGATCGATGTTTCGGGTACCGGGGTAACGGCCCAGGAGATTACTGTCGGCCTGCTGAACCACAAAGTTGCGGTTATTCCCGGCGATGGACTTGGCCAAGTGAAGTGTGCGGACTATATCCGGTTGAATTACTCGCATCCGGACATCGCCTGCTTCGAACAGTTCCGCACGGCACTGCCGAAGGCCATTTCCGAAGCGAAGGAAGGACGTTATGCGGCCGCGGTCGACGCATTCTTCGCCAAGGCGGGCACGGAGCGGGGTCGCATCATACGTGATCGAATTGCCCCCAGGCTGAAAACGATCGCTCAAAAAACGTAGAGTGTTTGGCATTGAGGCATGCCACCGTACCCCGAACTACAACGAGATCTGGGCACCTTATATGCGGCGGACGCCGAAGTTATACTGGTTGACAGTGTTCGGCCTTATAATGTACGTTTGTTTTGCTGAAGTATGGCACCATACATATGTTCAATTATTTGAGTGAAGTCCGATATTATTTCCCTCTGTGTCGCTGATAAAAGCCATGTACCCCATGTTCTCATCAATCAGAGTTTGGCATTGATATTTTTTCGCCGGCTTTTTCAACCCTACTTAATCCCGGCTTGAAGTTGGGATTTGCATTCAGATAAACGACCGGGCCTGCTTTACCCGGAGTGTACATCTGGCTTTCTACTATGTGCCTCCAACTTTCCCTTTTGTTCCATCCTAAGGAAACATCGCCATTTTCATCCCCATCATTTCCATCGGGGTTAATTCCACATCGAGAATTTTTCATAAATTTTTTGCTCTCGTAATATCCTTTACTGCGACTTCAAACCAATTAATTGAATTGGTATCTGCGCTCATTTTTTAGTCATGGTAATTTTTTTAGCGCAAATAAAGTTCAATATAAGTTCATGTGATTGTAAAAAAGGAAAATGCTGAGCAGCACTGAAAACAATGGCTATTACTAAACTGTTC
>Ga0206873_1340_pt1 | contig 10233 bp, 11 predicted proteins | sample Alteio_BWOrgCont_11_FD_152631 | JGI IMG/M metagenome (GOLD analysis project Ga0206873, IMG submission 152631) | Enriched cells from forest soil in Barre Woods Harvard Forest LTER site, Petersham, Massachusetts, United States -... | ecosystem: Environmental > Terrestrial > Soil > Temperate forest >...
TTTTGACAATTGCTCAGGAATTGAATCTTAAGATCGATTTGCCCAAAACGCTGATGATGGCCCTGATCCATGACCTTTGTGAGATCGATGCCGGGGACACGCCGGCGTTTGGGCCGCAGCGGCCGGATCAGCATGAGGCGGAACTGCGATGCATCGAAAGACTGGCCGGATACGATCTAAAGTTCGCGCCTTCGATCCGCGAACTTTGGCTCGAGTACGAAGCGCAAGAGTCGCTGGAGAGCCGGTGGGTCAAGGTGATGGATCGGGTCATGCCGTTTATCATCCATTTCTCCAATGATGGGTTGGCTTGGAGGGAGCAGTCGGTGAGTCGATCTCGGCTCAAGAAAGTGTGTCAGCCGGTGCGCGAGAATGCGCCGGAGATCTATGAGTGGATGCTGGGCGAGATCGAGGAAGCGGTGACCGCGGGGTGGCTGATCGATGCGTAGCGAAAACCGGAATACAGGGAGGGTGCCCGATGGCTCGCACAAAGTTAGTTGTGGTTGCGTTGATTTTGCTGGCTGGATCGGTCGTATGCGGCGCGGCCGGGCCGGAATTGGTTCAGGTCGGCAAGCTAAAGGTTGAAGCGAAGATCGAAGGAGCAGGCAGTCCGGCCGTCATATTCGAAAGTGGCTTTACCGGCGGATTGTTTCTCTGGGGGCCCGTTCAAAGCCAAGTCGGCAATGAGACCCAGACGCTCTCCTATGAGAGAGCCGGTTTAGGACGGTCCGACTTAAGTGCGGAGCCGCGCAGCGCGGAGCGAATCGCGCGCGAGTTGCACGCATTGCTGGCGGCGAAAGCGATCGCGCCGCCGTACATCCTGGTCGGCCACTCGGCCGGTGGACTGTACGTTCGAATATTTGCGCATATGTATCCCAACGAGATTGCCGGTTTGGTGCTCGTGGATCCGGCGACGGAAGAGGACTATGAGCGAATGCAGAAGGACAAGACCGTTGAGGATTTGGAGAAGATGGGAATGCCGGCCGGTGCCGTGGCGCAGTGGCGTGCGCTCCCTGAGACGATCGATCAGGCTCGTCACGCGTGGCCGCTTCCAGCAGTTCCTGTCATTGTTCTGACGTCGAAAAAGCCGATCGGACAATGGCCGCTGGCAACGGCTGAAGACATGCAGCGATGGCTAGAAGCGCACAACCAATTGGCGGCGAGGATTCCCGCTGCTGAGCACATCGTCATTCCTGGCGCCGATCACTTGAGTATTTTGAAAGAGGGCGCCGTGGTTGAGCAGATTACAAAAATGGTGGACGGGGATGCCTGCCCGAACGTCATTAAAGAGATCCTCTACCGCGCCGCTGAACGGACCGGAGTAAACGTCACGCTCATCGCCAATCAGCCTCTGACAACCCCGCGGATTCCCAGCTTGCGCTCCATTCAGGTGGCACCGGGCTTCGACGTCGCCGACAACGAAATTGTTAAGCGTGTGGCACCTGGGGACTTGGTCGTCACCGCGGATATTCCCCTGGCGGCGGAAGTCATCGCCAAGGGTGGCGATGCGATCAATCCTCGGGGCGAGCGTTATTCAGCCGATACGATTCGTGGAATACTCGGTATGCGAGATTTTATGGACACGATGCGAGCCAGCGGCAATGTCGGGGGCGGTCCGCCGCCGCTGACGCTGGCAAACCGCAATGCATTTGCTCAGCATCTTGATACCTGGCTGGCGCGTAGACTTAAGTTCTAGGACGATTCTTTCGTGCTCGTCCGATCGCTAAATGTCGAGCCCATTGATTGTGGTAGCTATCGCCCCGCTGATCAGCGCTTAACAAGGGTTTCCGTGCTGGCAATCCAGTGGAGCTGGCGGTAGCCGAATTGATTCCGCCGCTGCTGTATGCGGGACTTTTCGGCACCATGCATGACGGCCATGCAGTTAGTAGGGGCCCGGAGCTATGCCGTGTGGACATTCTGTCTCACTGTGATTGCCCTCGATCTCGGCCAACGAACCCACGAAGTCGGTTGGCACGTCGCGGAATATCGGCTGCTGTTGACGATCGGTGGCCTAGCTCTCGCCAGAGTCTTCAGTCTCCGCCTGCCATAAACGCCGACTGCGGTGCTCGCGATAGACCGCGATGTCCGTGAGAAATGCCACCAGTGTCGAGATTGCGCACGTTCTCGGTTTCATCATGGGCAATGATGACATCCCCTGTCAGCTTTAGGGAGTAGCCTCGCTGGTAAGCTCACAGTCTTACGTTTCCCTAATGTCCGAAGGTACACCATGAACTCTCGACGGATGACGCTCTACTCCGGACCCTTGAGCATGTTTGGCGCGAAAGTGCAGATTGCTGTTCTGGAGAAGGGTCTCGACTTTGACGTCGTCATGGTTCCCTACACTTCCGCTCAAGGCTATGCGCCCAAACACCCAGAAGTAATTCGCATCAACCCCAAAGGCCAAGTTCCCGTGCTGACGCACGGGCCGGTCGAGATTTTCGACTCAACGCAGATTTTCGAGTATCTAGAGGACCTGCAGCCCCATCCACCACTTTGGCCGAGTGATATCGCAGTCCGAGCTCGGGCCCGGCGGCTCGAGCATCAGTCGGACGAGGTCTACTTCCCGCACATTATTCGCCTCATGAGCGTGAAAGACCGTGCGAACGATCCAGCGGCGCTGAGCAGCAGCGCCGCAGCGGCCAGCTACTACGATGAGATGGAAAAACAGGTTACGTCTGGCGGCTGGCTCGCAAGCGACTACTCCTACGCCGACATCGCTTTTTACATGGCCTCGCTATTCGGCGAGCGTCACGGCATTCCGATCACGATTGCGACACCAACCCTCCTCGATTGGCGCGAGCGCATGACGCAGCGAACACCGGTACGCACGGTCGTCGCAGCCATGACGACCTGGCTTAAAGTCGCTGGACGACCCGTGCCGCAATTTATGCTGGCACTATAGCGCCAGCCGTCGGCGCGGCGAACTGTTATTCAGTTGTAAATCGCCGTCATCACCCACAAGCTTCCAACCCCGACAATGATTCCCGCAAATAAACCGTTTCTAGTCCGTCTCGGCCGGCTGTCGCCTGAATTCCACCAACGCAAACCATCAATCCAGCGAGCGGATCATCTCGGCCGTAGCCAAAAGAACGTTCGCCTCAAACAAACTCCCTGGGGACTAATGCATTCATCAACATCGATTGGTAAGGATTCCAAGTCGACATCGTGAACCATATCTGTACGGTGTCGTTCGATATCGCCTTCGCATAGCGAGTGATCTGGTACGGTCCGTACTCGCCGCCCCAATCGTCATCGCGGAATGTGCCGGGCGAAAACATGTCATCCTGGACGTGATCGCAGTGCGCGGTCTGATACCCCACGTGCATGAATTTCCCATACCCGGCGCCGGCGCAGGGGCTTGCGCCGGCTGGCGCGGTGGGGTCGAATATCATGACAGGGTTCGCCGACCACGGTCCCCACGGGACCGGCGCGCTGTGCATGAGAATTCCGCGGGGATTACCACTGTTGAATAGCAAAAGCCAACGCTTAAGCAATGGGTTCCACCGCGCCGACAGCTCGCCGATATCCCCTTCGCAGAGCAGCGCAACCGCGTCATCCTCGTTGCTGCTCCACTCTGACCCTCCGGCGAAGTATCGAATGTTTTGCAGCGACTCGAGATTCTCCAGAGGGATCACGGCCAGATAGACTGCGCTGGCCCGATATCGACCACTACCGAAGATCCACAACACCGCGGTCCCGACCGGCAATCCCAGCATCGCCGCCGTGTCCGCGTTGAGCCGTTCTTGATCGACCGACACGTTAATAAATTTGTTGCGCGAGAACTCACCCAGATTGGCGAATGTATAGCCTTGATCGGTAGAGCGGCCGAGAACCGACCAACCCATCAAAATATCGCTGTCTATCGGATAGGACCCTGTGGAAAAGAACACATACATGGCTCCTTGCCAGCTGGTACCGTCAAGAGGCACGTTAAATCCACCCTGGTCGATGCCGGGCGAAACGACCCGGGGCGGCTGGCTGTTAAACGTCAAATGCACTCCAAGCGTCGGATCGGTATCGCCAGTGGATGCCACGCTATCGAGATTCAGTTGCGCCGGTGTTTGATCCACGCGCCAGGTGTCGCCGAATAAAAAGAACGCGCGATTGTCGTGCTCGAAGGAGCTCCCCAAATCGCAACCACGAATGCCGAATTGAGACTCCGTGCGGTTGAAAGCCGCCGGAGCGGTGCCCACACCGTCCCAACCCTGGCGATCGTATTCGCCCGTGAGTTGAACCACCTTGGTAGCTCCGGTCGCTCGGGACGGAGCCGGTTCCCCCAGCACCACGAGCCCACGCAGCCACGGAAAACCGACATTTTGATTGGGGTGCCAATAATGGACCAGCGATTGGCTGCATTCAGGTACCAGCACCTCGAAATTGCCGTGCCCGTCACTGACAAAATCGCTCTGAATCAGACAACCCCAACCGCGCGCGACATCGCAGACATTTTGTCCCCGAAGCCATGGATTGCCGGTGTCCGAGTTGATGTGAAAAAAATGAACCAGCGATCCTAATATCGGCACGACCACTTCAAAGTTGCCATGCTCCCCGGAGAGAAAATCACTTTGAATGATGACACCGGGGCCGCTGACCCCCTGTGCAACGCGCTGGCCCTGTTGCCACGGTTTATTGACGTCCGAATTGTCATGCCAGTAGTGCCACAAATCCGTACTACCGCCATCGCCGGGAACCGGGACGATGACTTCAAAATTACCGTGACCGCCGCTGATGAAATCGCTCTGGATGATCGTGCCCGGGCCCGACACATTGGCGGCGACGCGCTGACCTCGTTGCCACGGTTTGTTGACGTCCGAATTGTCGTGCCAGAAATGCCACAGCTCAATGCCGTTACTCGCCAACAGCGGTACGACGACCTCGAAATTACCGTGATCCCCGCTCCGGAAATCACTTTGTATCAGACAGCCGGCGCCCGCAACGCCCGTGGCGATGCGCTGGCCCTGTTGCCAGGGCTTATTGACGTCCGAATTGTCGTGCCAAAAATGCCAGAGTTCCATGCCATCGATCGCGAACAGCGGCACCACCACTTCAAAATTGCCGTGACCAGACCCAAAGTCACTCTGAATGATGCTGCCGGCCGCGGCCACGTCGGTTGCGATGCGCTGACCGCGCTGCCAGGGATTGTTGGCGTTCGAATTATCATGCCAGTAGTGCCATAACTCGAGCGCGCCGCCCTGCGGCGCCTCGAGAGCCACGACCGCCTCGAAGTTTCCGTTCTCGCCGCTGCCAAAGTCGCTCTGTATCAGGCTTTTAAAAATACGTGGCATGGATTCCTCGGCATTCCGTGGGCGAAGTATCCGCGATCAGTCTCGCGCCTGTTTCTCATCGCGGAAACGCGATATCGCTGCATCGGTGCGTGTTGGGCCAAGTGGTCTGCTGCGCATTGCTGCGTATCAATAACTTGCCCACCTCATTGGGGGGGTTGTGGTACAGCAGAAAATAACTGGTGCTATTCGCCTCTGTCGGTCCATCGGCGTCGGTGGTTTGCAGCAAAAAAACCAGATATTTGTCGACGTTAAAAGGGGCGCGATCCGCAGCGACGGGTATCGGCCCGAGGAAAGGCAAATTATTGAGCAATGCCTGCTGGCCACTGGCGATGTAATCGTAGCCGCTATACAGGTCGCCAGTGTTGATGAAAAGATTTTTCGGATCGAAGGTCCAAGCCTCATCCGTGTGCGAGTTATCGATGCTTTGAACGCGGAAAAAGACAAAGGCCATATGATCCTGGGCCCCCACCTCATTGACGTTGCACGCACCGACTTGCTGATAAGTGATCGGCGGTGGCTTGATCGCACATCCCGCGAAGATCGCCGCCGTCGCAGCTAACCCGGCCCATTTCAGTAAACGCTTCTGCTGGCTCATTTCCCAATCCCTCCTTAGTGCTGCCGGAAATTCCGTATCGAACACAAGTGAAGAACCAATTCGCGTGCTGAAACCCGCCATCGTGTGATCCCCTCATCGCCGCTCACAAGTAGGACCCAAGCTTATACATACACCGTACAACCAACACCAACCACACCCGACCCCTCCAACCCCCAGAAACCCGCCTTCAAAAAAGGAGAGCGGCCCTTGCCTCGGCTGTACGGTGTATGTATAAAGTCCTCGCATGGACATCACCCCGCACATCCCGCAAGTTGCCAAGGCTCTCTTAAGTCTAGAATCCACGCTCGAGCGCCTGACCGACGCCCTCTCCCATCGACCCGTCACCGCACACATCGACGGCGCGACCGAGCGAGGCGCGATACGCCGCGCCTGCGAAGCCTACTCCGCCATCGACTATGAAATGGACGACGAGATCGGCGACTCCGTGGTCTGCCTCGGAGTGATCGGTACGCCCGCCGACGTCGTGAAGCGAGCCCAAGCCGTCAACCTCGCGAAGGCTGCACTCAAAGCACTGTTCGCCCCGCTGCAACGCGTAAGGATTCGCGTCCCCGTCAAAGGCTCCACGACCAAAGCCATCCCCGCGCTGCGCGTGATACTGCGCCACATCCAACGCAGCGACCTCAACGTGAACGCCGCGTACCGCAAGATTCCGATTCTAACCAGGCCCCCCGCGACGGTGACCTACACCCGCGCCAACACCCGCAACGTGTATCGCAAGACCGTTGACGAGATTGCCGACATGCTCTCCAACGTCTCATCCCCTGCCGCCATCGCCGATCGCGAACGGCTAACGACGCTCGATCGCCGCGTCACGCACTTAGCTCTGGTCCGCTACCGCTACCAAAACATCCGCGCCAACATCCTCTACGCCCGCCTCGACCCCAAAGGCCGCGGCCGCATCCAGATCTCCGCCGAGCTCCCGCTCATATACGCAACAGGGCGACGCAGCGAACCGCCCGAGGTCAACTACCCCGCCAACCCAGAGCATCTCGGAAAGCCGATGCGCGCTCGTGCCTCAAAGTTGGAAACCGAGCCGTTGCTTCGTTCTCTGCCCGTTTACCGCTACCGTGAGCACTAACTGCTTGAAAACCAAAGAAACAGCCGCAAATTCGAAGGAGTGATTGGCAATGTCGGCGACTTTGCGAGAGTATTTCGTTATGGCATCTAGAAACGGCAAGACATCACGGAGTATCGCGAGGAAAACCGGCGAAATTCGCCTTCGCGGCAAGCGCATCGCGACCTTAGATGAAGGACTCACGATAGTCCGCACCGGCCCATCGCTAACAGGTGGCGTACGACCTCGGCGCGCCGATCAAGCCGGACCCATGTTGCGCAAAACGGGAAGAGCACTGAACAAGCCAGGGATCAGCAAGCACTCCATTTTCACTAACAAGTCCGCCGACATATTCGCGTATTCCGCCGACCCATTGGACGCGACAAAGTTAGTGCGCACTTCCCGCGATGGCACGCGTCGCAAAGGCCGAGTCGTCGGCGGCAAATTCAAAGCAACGTGAGAGAGTCGTGGCGACGACCGCCCGGCCTATCCAAACTTCTTTCTCAAGCGGTCTCCGGTAAGAACAAACCCACTGCTTTCGTTCTCGCCGGTCATAACGGCAGCGGCAAAACAACGCTTTGGAATGAACGGCTCGCGCCGCAGCTGCAAATACCCCTCATTAACGCAGACCGTCTGACCGCATCCATTCTTCCTCCCGCAGATGCGGCGACCGGCCAACTTCCGCAATGGGCCCAGAAACTCCGGGACAACGACGCCCGTTGGCAGATTCTCTCTCAAGCGGGCGTACAGGCATTTGTCGGGCTTGTCATGGAACGCGAAATGCCGTTCGCTTTCGAAACGGTGTTCTCGCACTGGAAGAAACTTCCCGATGGCCGGGTCGAATCCAAAGCCGACATCATCAAGGCATTGCAGGCCGCAGGCTATTTTGTCGTCTTGCTGTTCGTTGGCTTGAGCGCTCTACAGCTCTCAATACTTCGCGTCGAAACACGCAAAGAGCAAGGCGGCCATGGAGTGCCCTTAAATAAATTGAACAGCCGATTTCCACGAACCCAGCGCGCCATAGGCTACGCCGCACCGATCGCCGACATGACACTCATGTTTGACAACAGCCGCACACCCGACAAGGCTTTCGCACTCGTGCGCGCGCAACGCGGCAAGCAGATTCTTTTTGATTGCCGCGACCCACAATACATTCTCGATCGCAGCCTCCGCGCCGTCGCAAGAACATGGCTCGAGAAGGTCGCTGGCGCATATAAAAGCACCTAGACACTTCGTGGCCGGCCGGAGGCCCCGCTCAAGGACCGACCTTAACCCCTTTTCCGCACACCGCTCGATCAAGGATGTTCGACCCAACGAACTCACCATCGCCCCAATCTGTCTCATATCGAAATTTGTTCAAATTAGAGGGATTCAATCATGAACAAACTACTCAGCCTACTGCTCGTCGCCACCATCACTATTGCCGCCATTCCCTACGCCCGCGGCTTAGGCACCCCCGAAGCACCTCCGGGCATCACAGCCGATCACTGGATCTCGATGGGCAATGCCGCGGGGTTTGTGATTACCGGAACCGCCAACGACCTCAGCAAAGGTCTGCGCAGCGAACCTAACGTCGTGAAAGGATATTTCATGGTCCGCCCCGGCAGGACTTGGGTAAGGGTAGAGGGAGGCGGCCCCGCGAGCGGCTTCTACCGGACGCAACTAACGCGAGAGGAGGACTGAGCTCGTCGCGCGCGCGATCTGTCTGCTTCGCCATGACCTCCCCTCCCCCTCTCTTCCTCGCCCATGAGCTCGCCCCACTGCTCACCCACCTCAACTGGGGCATCGGCGGCAGCCTACTGCTCTATCACCTGAAACTGCTGACCGATCCGCAAGACCTCGACATCGTCACCACGCCCGAAGACTTCCCAGAAATTCGCAAACGGCTCGCCGCATTCCTAGGCTCCCCAAGCCCAATCGATCATCCCACCTACGCCTCGACGCATTTCTCCCGCTTCAATTCCCCGCGAGGCGTGACCGTCGACGTCATGGCCGGCATCCGCGTACGCACCAGCAGCGGATTCAAATCGTGGGAATTCAAGCCCCAAACTGTGAGCACGGCCAACGGTCTACCCTGGATGCAACCACATGACTGGTTGGAGTTGTATGAGATGTTCGACCGACCGGAGCGCATGTCGCTGTTGCGCAATTACTTGAAAAGGAGACTGCGACTAACGGAGCTTACAATCTGACCTTCGCGCGAATTCCAGAGTAGGATCAGCACCGCCATGTTCGATCGACTCTTCAAGTGGCTTCCCGCACTCATCACCGGCCTGATTCTCGGCTTCGCGCTCGTTCTCTTCTCTCATCGACATTGAGAAGCGCAATGGCTTCATGGCGGTCCGGAAAACATGTGCTCCCCGCACTCCGCGGCGACCCGAATCCGGTTCGACGCAGCCGTTAAGTCAGCCGCCGCCTAAGGATTGGCGAGGACCAGCGGCACGAATTCAAAGCTCATCGACGGCACGGTCGCCGAGGCCATCGCGCTCGCCAAACTGCCCGGCCATCCGCAGCCCATGGCTTGGGCGAACACCTCCACGAAGCAAAGATAGACCTGCGCCGGCGTCACCGGTAAGGAAACCGAGAGCGAATTCTGCAGGTCGAACCCGAAATTAAATTGCACCCCCGTTGTGTCCTGTTGCCACGATGTATACGTGCTGCCCGCCGTCGACAAAATTTGCGCCAACTCGTTCATCCCGTACACCGTCAACCCCACATCGCCGCTGGAAATGACGGGTGTATTGTTCAAGGAATTCGTTGACCACTCGAAGGAATAGGTCGGGCTCGCGCTGACGGTCAACGTACCCTGCGTCATCGGGTGAAAGAAAAACCCCACTCGCGCGTACTCACTGCCGTTGTTGTCGGAGCCGGCTTCACCGGTCACCGCACTCGCGCCGATCTGCCCGTCCACATTGGCCGAAGCGGATAATTCCGTGTTACCCGCAATTGCCGCCGGGATGGTGTCCGCAAAGTCGAATGGCGGCACCAGGGTCCCGGAGATTGTCCCGGGAGAAATCCAGCCGATGCCACCCCGGACCTTCGGGAAGCGCAGCTTCTTCGCCGCCAATTTCCGGTGCAGACTCGCCATTTGCTCCAGGGTTTTCTTATTGGCCGGAGCGTCCACCGCAACCGCGGATTCATCTTTCAACCGCGCGAACAACTTGGCCCGTTCAGTTCGCATTCCTTGCGCGGTGCCCATCTGCCGCCGCCGCAGGGTTTTCGTTGCCGCCAAAGCCTTACCGGCAAATCCAGCGGGAATCTTCTTGCCGCCCAGGCGAAGA